>Ga0208491_10001_pt1 | contig 211959 bp, 211 predicted proteins | sample SubbioCSW11_NovA_FD_184819 | JGI IMG/M metagenome (GOLD analysis project Ga0208491, IMG submission 184819) | Serpentinite rock and fluid subsurface biosphere microbial communities from McLaughlin Reserve, California, USA - CR11_CSW11_NovA (SPAdes) | ecosystem: Environmental > Terrestrial > Deep...
TATCATAAAATGTGTAAAACGACCAATCAGCAAGCGTTTGTTTGAGTTTGCTCAAAATCGGTCACCCTGTCTTGCTACATCCGCTATGGTCAATAACCATGTCAACCTGGTCGGTTGCTTGGCTGCTGAGGTCAGGCAGGCGGCTTTAGCTTTCCTTAATGTACGACTTTGACGAAGTCCTGGCCGGTAACATAAATAGCATTGACGCAGAGGGGTGTCTAGGATAAAATTATCACTAAGCGGCTTGAAGAAAATACTGGAAAAGCGCAAAGCTAAGTTTTTCCTTGGCATCTACCCACGAGGAATTTTTCGACCAAGCCGGTTCCATAAGAAAATGAGAAACAGGTCTGTATTAATATTGGTGGGAGGCTGGTGCCATGTCGGTGATTATTAATAGAGTCATGCCGTTCTTTTTATTGATAGGAATATTGCTGCTGACTTTTCCTGAAAGAGTGTCAGCCGCCTCTCCCACAATAAATGTGCCTGCCTCCATCCAAGCAGAGGTTGGCCAAAGATTTACTGTTCCTGTAACAATACAAGCCGGCAGTGTTGACTTTTTTGTCTATTGGGTACACGCTTTTTCCGAAACTGGGCATGTAACATTAGAATCTAGGGACGTAAATCAAACTGTGGCAGCTAATACCTCAATACGTATCAACTTGATAGGCAGTGCCAACGCAGCGGGAATTTCCAGGTTAAGAATTGAGGCTGCGGCGGGAACCCAGTCGCCTGGTTCAGCGGAAGTGGTGCTTGAAGTAAGCGACCCTGCCCGCCAGACGCCGCGCCCAAGGTTCAGCGTTTCAGGTGTTTCTTTTCTGCCTGCTAACCCTGACATAACTCAACCTTTTACCATAAACATAGCACTGCAAAATGTCGGAGACTCGGCTGCCCATAACATTGCGCTCGAATTTGACGGAGGAAAAAACTTCGCTGTCACTACTCTGACCGACACGTTTAAATTGCAGTCGGTTGAGCGCGGCGCATCGGCTGTGGCTTCTTTCCAGGTTCGTGCGCTCAATACCCGCGAAACAAACCGGGTCGCCCTTAACCTTTCCTACGGTGCATATGCTCAAGCGGAGAAATTGAACCTTCCTTTACCGGCGGTGCGGCCGCCGAGACTACAAGCGCCGGCACTCACGGTAGCTTCTTTTGTTCTGCGGCCTAGCCGGGACGGCAGGTTTTTGTTAGGCCTTACGGTTCGAAACAGCGGTGAAACAGCAGCAGAAAATATAAGAATAGCGCTTGACGGCGGGGAAAAGGTGTCCCCGGCTGAGGGCGGGAGTGTCAGGCATCTTTCTTTTCTTGCTCCCGGCAGTTCCTCTGTTGTGGAGTATCAACTTGAGACTCGCGGTGCTCTAAGCAATCATCCGCTAAATATTACCTTTGATTATTTCAATCATGCCGGTGATGAGTTAAAAAACAGTGACCGTGTTTTTATTTCTGCAAACCTTGAACCTGCTCTTAAAGTAAGCGGTTTTAATGCTTCGCCGGATAGAGAGGGCAGTTTTCTGCTGAATCTGCAACTGCAAAACAAAGGATATTCAACAGCCAGAGATATTGCTGTACGCTTTACCGGTACGCAAGTCTTCCCGCTTGAGGGTAGCGATTTACTGCAGGTTCCAGACCTGGCAGCAGGCTCCTCCAGCAGCCTTTTGCTGCGGATGATGCCGGGTGCTCCGGGCAACATCTATTCCATACCGGTAGAAATTACATACCGTTCTGCCGCCGGTGCAGAGCACAAAACAAACGAGACTATTATGTTGACCGCGGCAGCGATAGGAAGAACTAATCTGCAGGGAACTCCCAGAGTGATGCTGGAAAGGCATACTTTGTCTACTGACCGGGTGCTGGCAGGAGGCAGCTTCACTCTTGCCCTCTATATCGGTAATAATGCCGGCAGGCCGGTGAATAACATTAAAATTTCTTTGGGTACAGTTCAAGTCGGCGCCGGAGCAGGCGGAGCCGGCAATACGGGAGGAACGGTTTTTTCGCCGCTTGACGGAAGCAGCGACAGTTTTTTTGTGGATAGTATAACCGCCAAAGGACGTCTTGTTAAAGAAATCAATCTTTTTGTGGACCCCAATGCCGCCGCGATGACTTATTCATTGCCGATTACTATTGATTTTGAGGATGGTGAAGGTAAAGCCTTTAGCGTCAGCGAAACGGTAAATATCCCTGTCTTGCAGGAAAGCAGGGTTCAGGTGCTAAGCCTGGAAATACCTTCTCAGGCAATTCTCGGGCAGGCAGTACCGGTAAGTATGGAGTTTGCCAATACCGGAAGAACCGTATTAAGTAATCTCCTAGTTAGCATTGAGGGTGATTTTCCTAAAGAAAACGCAACTTATTTTGTGCCACGGCTGGAAATAGGGGCAAGCGATTTTTTTCAGGGGATGATTATCCCAGCGGCAGAAGGCGTCTTGTCCGGAAACCTGGTTGTTACTTTCCTGGATGCTCGTAATCAGGAAGTGCGTCTTGATCATCCCTTTACAGTGGAGGTACTGCCGATTGCACAACCTCCGTTTGAGCTGCCGCATACTCCTGTATCTGAACAGGGACAAACAAGAGGGGTGATTATGCAGCCTTTGTTATGGGGTGGAGCAGCAGTGTCGGTTGTGGGAATTTTTATGGCGTTGATTGTCAGGAAACGCAAAAACAGACGTCGGGATGTATTTCTGGACGAATAGAGATATAGTTAGCAAGTGGTTCAATCTGACGTCCGAGAGGGGTTAGGCATGGCGATACTTGCCCTGAGCGACATTGTTAAAAAATACCGCATGGGTGACAGCATTGTTACGGCACTTGACAATTTGTCTATAACAGTGGAGGAGGGGGAGTTTGTTGCTGTTGTCGGCACGTCCGGCTGCGGCAAGACAACTCTGCTTAATATTGCCGCCGGTCTAGAGCGACCCACAAAAGGAGAAGTTCTCTATCGCAATATAACACTGAACAAATTAAAAGAAAAAGACTTGGTGCTGTTTCGTCAGAGGGTAATGGGCTTTGTTTTTCAGGGTTACAACTTGCTTCCCGCCTTGACGGCGCTGGAAAATGTAGCGCTGCCGCTTGTTTTTGCAGGTATCGCCAGAAAAGAACGCCTGGTCAGAGCCATGCAGATGTTGGAGTTAGTAGGCCTGAAAGACCGCTATAGACACAAACCGATGGAGATGAGCGGCGGCCAACAGCAGCGAGTAAGCGTTGCAAGAGCTTTGGTTGGCAGACCGAAAATAATTTTTGCTGATGAGCCTACGGGGAATTTAGACACGCGCACATCAGCTGAGATTGTCACTTATCTCAAAGAAGCTGCAAGCAAAAACAGGCAGACGCTGGTACTAGTTACTCATGACAGTAAGATAGCGGGAATTGCTGACAGAAGAATTTTTCTGTCGGATGGCAAGCTGATTAACGAGTAAATTTCAGGCAAGCGGGGGTTGACAATGAAGCTGTATGACTTGCTGGTGCTGGCCAACAGGAACCTCTGGCGTCGCAAAGGCCGTACGATGCTTACTGTACTTGGAATGAGCATCGGAACTGTTTCTGTCATAGTGCTCTTTTCGCTTGGCATTGGCCTTGCTGAATGGCAGAGAGTAAGTATGGAACAGTGGGGGAGCCTGAATATCATTACTGTCAGTCAAACTTTCTTTTATCCCGGAATGCCTGAGGAAGAACGTGAAAGATTGAGGTTGTTAAATGAGCAGGCAGTCGCGGAGATAGAAGCGATGCCCGGTGTTCTTGGAGCAGCTCCTGCCTTTACCGTGGGTGGTGAGGCCAGAAAAGGAAGAGATATGGGCTATCTCCATTTGGTCGGGATTGAACCGGGCAAGATGGAATTGATGGAATTTGAGGTCAAAGCAGGCAGGCTGCTGCATGATGGAGACCGTTACAATGTGGTGGCAGGGTCGCATGTGATTAATAATTTCATGCAACAAGGGATGCATGGACCGACTGTAGGGATTGGTTCGCCGCAAGAGAGGGATCCCTTGGAGCTGCTTGATCGACGTTTGGTGCTGACGCTGCAAAATGCCCGCGGACAGAAGAGAGGATATATTCTTAACGTGGTGGGAATCCTCGGCAATCAGTTTGCGGAGCATTCTCATGCGGTGCATGCCCCTTTAAGCCTCCTAAGAGAAATGCACAACTTTGTAAATCAAGGAGCGCAATCGGAGCAACTTCAGCTTGTTGATTCAGTCCATATGCAGCATGATCAGGCAGGTATGCAGAGGGGAAGGAGGGCAGAACGGCCGGAATTGCAGTATAGTTTCGTCTCGGTCAGAACTAAGAACGTGGGGTATACTAAGCAACTAGGCGAAGAATTGCGCTTAATGGGTTATCAGGCACATTCAATCGCTGACCAACTGGAGGGCATAGAACAAGGCACCAGAATAGTGCAGGCTGTTCTCTTGGGAATCGGTGCAATCAGCTTGCTGGTGGCCACTATCGGCATTATCAATACGATGGTTATGTCTATTTACGAACGAACCAGAGAAATTGCCGTGATTAAAGTGCTGGGGGCTTCTTTCTCCGATATCAGGGGACTATTTTTGACAGAAGCAGCTCTGATCGGTCTGCTGGGCGGCATATCGGGGCTTGTCTGCAGTTTTTTGTTGTCGCTGCTGATAAACACTTATGCAGGGGCAGCCATCGGTGCAGGAGCAATTGGCCCAGGCGCAACACCTGTGCAAATTTCCGTTATTCCCTTGTGGCTTGCCTTTTTTGCATTAATATTCAGCACAACAATAGGGCTTATCGCCGGTCTGTATCCCGCCTCACGGGCGATGCGCCTTGACCCGGTAACAGCCATGAGGCACTATTAGTTGATTGTTTAAAAATCTTTATGATGTTATATCACAGTCTTTGGAACATATTGAAGTCAGACGAAGAATGGTTTACCGTTAAAATAGCGACTAGGCCGCAACTTGAGAGGCGGGAAAGTATTGAACAAGCTGCAACGCTTAACAGAAATTTGTCACGAAAGTAGCATTGCACTAATGTATCTTTTTGGCTCAATGAAAGATGCAGGCCTTGTTGTATTACAAGGCCATTCTGTTGCGCAGTCAGATCCTTTGGCGGATATTGACGTCGGAGTTGTTTTTGCCGGCAGTTTGCCTCACGGATTGCCAAGAACCAGATTGTATAGTAGAATTTATAACCGGCTTGAGGATTTATTCCTTCCATATAAGCTTGATTTAGTATTATTGCAGGAAACGCACTCTGTATTTCAGGCAGAGGCGGTTATGGGTCATTGCCTTTATTATATTGATGATGCTTTTAAGGACAACTATGAAGAAGACACCCTACGCAGAGCATGTGATTTCAGGCCATATCTGGAGCAGTATCATAAAGAAGTTTTGGAGGCATTCCGATCAAATGATTAATAAGAACCTTGTTTACAGCAGGCTTGTTTTGATTCAGGATTACCTGCAGCAAATGTTTAGACTGGCAGGTATTCCGAAAGAAGCATTTTTGGAAAACAGTGACACTGTTGCTGCTGCCGAAAGTTACCTGAGGCGCACTTTGGAGGCTGTATTTGATATTAGCAGACATATCAGAAATACTTCGCTACGTTGAGAAATGAATTATGATGAGCGTAGCCACCGGATTATTTCGCGCGGGGTGGCTACTTTTCCGTAAAGCAAGAATCCGGTTTGAAAAATCTTGCCGGCCAGCCAAATTGTTAGCGCCGAGGTTGCCAATAATAGCACTGCGGAGAGGATAATATCCAGAAAAATCACCTGGTCTGCAAAGACTAATCTAGCCAGCATCACCCCGGAGGTAGTAAAGGGGAAATAGCTGCCTACTCTTGCCAATAGGCCGTTAGGATCTGCAATCACCGGGCCGATGAACAAAAAGGGCAGATAGGGGATTAATATCACCAGTCCCTGAAGGTTACTGGCTTGCATAGGATCATCCATTGTTGCCCCAAGGCTGATGAATACAGCCGCGAAAAGCAGGTAGCCGGCCAGCAGGAAAAATAGTAGCAACGCTACGCGCGGTTCCAGCAAATATTGCCAGATTGACAGGTCATAATAGAAATAGGCAAAGAGCGCCGCCGAGCCAGCCCAAACGATGCCTTGTAAAACCCCGGGCACAAAACAACCTAGCATTTTCCCTCGCATCAGCGTTCCTGCTGACACGGAGGAAAGAAGCACCTCTGCCATGCGATCTCTTTTTTCTGTGATTGCGCTCTGCATGATTAACATCCCGGTGGTGGTCACTACAAAATACATTATCGCGGCAAAAATGCCCTGTACCGTTCTTCGCAACGGGCTTTCGTCAGCTGCGGCACTCAGCGAGAAGGTTTGGATGTTGTAACCCTTTTCCAAACCGATTAGCGTTTCTGGTTTCAGGTTATATTCTCGCAGTTCATGTCGCTGAAGTACACGCTGTAGTGCTGCTTTCAGAATTGACAGATCAGGGGTGCCTTCTGCTCCTGTATTAATCGCCACCTGTCTAGTCGTTAAGGTTTGGGGTGACAGCACCACATACGCCACCTCCCTTTTTCCTCGCACTTTAATTTCCAGACTGTCTAATTCTCCTGCATAAAGTTGCAGATTAATGTTGCTGCCATGTAATTCCCGGCTCAAATCCTGGAATACACCTAGCTCATCCACCACGTACAACAACCTGGTTGCCTGCTCCGCTGCCAGATGACCCAGCAACCCTGGCCCTACGCTAAAAATCAGGATCAAAGCCGGTGTTAATAATAGCGAGAAAAGATATGACTTATTGATCAGTTGTTTAATTTCCCAGACCGCTACCGTCAGGCTATTTTTCATTTATTGCACCTCCACCCACCATGCTTAGGTAAATTTCGTGCAGGGAAACCCGGTTTAATGTTAACTCCTTGATTACCGTTCCTGCCGGCAATGAGTGCATGATTTGCAGCGGATCCGCGCCTTTCTCCAAATAGATGACAGTACGTCCTGCTTTCTGCTTTACTTGGCGAATTCCTTTAATTGCAGAAAAGTCTGTTAGGGTATTATCACCAATTATTTCAAATTTAAAATCAGCAAATTGTTCCTTGATTTGTCCGAGTTCTCCCGACAAAACTGTCTGCCCCCGCTCAAGGAGTAGGATGCGGTCACAGACTTCCTCAACCAAGTGCATCTGGTGAGAGGAGAGTACCACCGCTGCCCCTTTCTTCGCCAGGGTGCGGATTTCAGCTTTGAGTTGCTCCTGGCTTACCGGATCGAGTCCGGAAAATGGTTCGTCCAGGATCACTAATTTTGGTTCATGCAGTACCGCAGTAATAAACTGCACTTTTTGTGCCATTCCCTTGGAGAGTTCTTCCGCTTTGCTGTTCTGCCAATCGGTCAGGCCGAATGTTTGCAAGTATTCTCTTGCTCTTTCACGTGCACGTTCAACTGGGTAGTTTTTCAGTTTTGCCAGATAGAGCAGGATATTAAGTACTTTTTGTTTTTTGTATAAACCCCTTTCTTCGGGCAGATACCCTACGAGTGCCGGGAGCAGTTGTGATGACTCGCCGTTAAAGCGAAAAAGAACCCTGCCGTTATCGGGGCGAATGATGCCGAGTACGCAGCGAATGGTAGTAGTTTTTCCTGCACCGTTGTGTCCCAGCAACCCAAGTACTTCTCCCGTCCTTACCTGGCAACTGAGGTTGTTAACCACTGTTTTGCCGCTGAATTCTTTTGATATGTTATCTATCTCCAGCACATTAGCCATCATCCAACCTCCTTCATGTAACATGAAAAGGGACTGTTCACGCGGGTTAGGCGGAGACCGCCACAAAGGCAATCTCAGGCGGGTTCACCATTTCACTTAATTCCTTGCCAATAATATGGGCGTCGCGTTAGCTTTCGCTTTTGCGCCCATTTTTTCTTTGCTTGACGCATTCACTTAAAAGAAATTCAATCTGCCCGTTGATCGAACGAAAATCCTCTGCCGCCCAGGCTGCCAGCTCATTCCAGAGGGCAGGGGAGAGGCGAAGCAGGAGCTGCTTCTTTTTCGTTTCTGTTTCTGTCATAAATAAATTCCTCTCCGTTTATATCAGTATAACGAACCGCTGTTGACAACCGGCTGGACATCTCTGTTGCCGCAGAGGACAACGAGCAGATTGCTGACCATCGCTGCTTTGCGCTCCTCATCGAGTTTGACAATATCTTTGTCGTTCAGCTTGTCAAGCGCCATCTCCACCATACTGACGGCACCTTCCACGATCATCTGACGAGCGTCGATAATAGCGGAAGCCTGCTGTCTTTGCAGCATGGCGGCGGCAATCTCCGGTGCGTAGGAGAGGTGTGTTATGCGCGCCTCAAGTATCTGCAGCCCGGCCATTTCCACTTTCTCCTGTATTTCTTCCCGCAATTTTTCAGCTATCTCTTGGCTGCTGCCGCGCAGGGAGATTTCGCTTTCGTCGCCGGGTGTGTCGTAAGGATAATTGCGTACAGTATTGCGCAACGCCGAGTCGCTCTGTATGGAAAGAAACTCCTTGTAATTGTCGACGCTGAATACGGCTTTTGCCGTATTAACCACCTGCCAAATCACCACGATGCCGATGATAATCGGATTGCCCAGTTTATCGTTTATTTTTTGCCTTTCATTATTTAAGGTAATGGCTTTGAGCGAGATTTTTTTGCTAGAGTTTACAGCGACTGTTGCAAGTTGCATCGTCTGCTCCGCGCCGACCGGTGTCGGCTTTGCGGCGGGTGCAAGAGAAGCAGCAGCAGGATTGACGGCAATCACAAAAGGATTAACAAAGAAAAAACCTTCGCCGCGCAGAGTGCCGTAATATCTGCCAAAGAGAGTCAGCACGAGGGCTTCGTTCGGACCTGCCACCTTTAGGCCGATAAATCCCAGCGGCCCGATAATTAAAAGATAGACGAACCCTAAAATAATCGCCGGTGTTGCATATGGGGAGGCAAACATGCCTGCAACCTCCCTGATTCCCAAAACTACGGCCGCAAGCGCAGCAAGCATAAAAAGTATGTTTAAGACCAGAACAAGCAAACCACTTAAAGCTTTTGGGGTGATTTCCTCCCGGGGAACAGTGGTTCCGGAAGTTTTTGTCGCTGTCATAGCAAACATCTCCTTCAGCAGTATATTTGATATCAAAAAGATATCAAATATATATTAATGTTTGAGCACCATTAAAGTCAAGCATTATTTGCGATTATATTTTGTTACAGCTTGGGTGTCACAAAATCCTCCTTAACGGTGTTATAGTTATAGCAAGGACTGAAAGGAGGGATGGTTATTACGCCGGCTGAATTCGAGGCCTTGTTCCAAAGCTATTACACTTTGGTATATCGGAAATTTTATTACCTTATCGGCGAGCGGGCGCCGGTCGAAGACCTCACCCAGGAAGTTTTTCTTAAGCTATACCACAATCCTCCTCGTGAAAAAGACAACTTGAGCGGATGGCTGTTGCGGGTAGCTGTCAATTTGGCCTATAACTACCTGCGCGGTGAGAAGCGGCGGCGCCGCCGCGAGGAAGGTCAATGCCGTGAGAAGGACGGTATTATCCCCCTAGAAGAAGCTGTTATTCTTAAACATGATGCGCAAATGGTTCACCAATGCTTGGCAAAGCTGTCACCTCGAGACCGTATCTGTCTGTTGTTAAAAAATGACGGTTACAGCTATGCCGAGATTTCCGCAGCCATCCAGGTGGATAAGAATTCAGTAGGCACTATTCTAGCGCGGGCGCGCCGCCGTTTCAGCGATTTATACAACGAATTGGAGGGGAGGGATGACAGTGTGTCTCGATGAAGGTATTCTTCAGACTTATTTTGACGGTGAACTGGATATCGATTCGTCGACAAAGGTGTCAAACCACATAGCAGGATGTGTTACCTGCCGGGATAGATTGCATGTTCTGCAGGAACTTGCCATCAGCTCAACTGTTGTTTTGGCGCCTTACCTAAAAGAAACAATGGTAATGGTATATCCGGCGCGTATGTCCTGTAATAGTTATTTATCTCATTACTTTCAGCATCTAACAAAAACGAGGAGGTTTGTCAACATGTTTCAACGTTACAAATGGTTTGCCGGAGCAGCTGCGTCTCTGCTAGTTATGGCTTTCTTTTTAAGTTGGGCGCCGGGCCGCAGCCTGGCTGCCCAGTTTCTGAATATCTTCCGAATGGAAAGGATCCAAATCGTAGAAATCACCCCTGAAGATATGGCTCAACTGGCTACGCTATTTGACGACATTGACGGTCAAGGAGGCGAGGTTGACATCCGGAATTTTGGCCGAGTTAAAGTTGAGCATCCAACCGATAACAAAAGGATAGTGGAGGCTGATTCAACAAAGGTGGAAAAATTGAGCGGGCTGAAGCTTAGTTTGCCAGTCTCGTTGGCTGGAAGGGAAAGGAAGGAGATGGTCGTTCAGCAACCGCCAACCATTACTTTTACTCCTGATGTGGAAAGTCTTAACAGTTACTTGAGGATCCATAGCAACGTGCTGTTGCCGCCTGCCTTAGCGGGAGAGTCGATTACTTTTAATATCCCCCCCCTGCTTAGGGTTCAATATGGCCAAAGGGATCAAGGATTCGCTCTCTACGCAGCCCGCGACCTAACGATTGAAGCTCCCCAGGGCATTGATTTGGCCTCCTTGCGTCTAGCTCTGTTAAGGCTACCTTTCCTGCCTGAGAACTTTCGTCGGCAATTGGCCGATATAGACGACTGGAGGCATACCTTGCCCATCCCGGAGGTCCAGGGTATGGGAGCTACGGAAATATCGGTCAACGGCAGCCAGGGGGTCTACTTCATTAACGAATTCGATAACAGCACCGTTGTTCTGGCGTGGCGCCAGGGCGACAGTTGGCGAGCTATCAGCGGCCTACCCCTAGAAGAAGCCATGCAAATTGCAACGGAGGTCAAATAGTGGCTATTATTGAAGTTAAAAATATAACCAAAATATATGGCCAACAGGCAGCCTGCAGTGATATCAGCTTCTCCGTGGAGGAGGGGCAGATCTTCGGTTTTCTCGGCCCTAACGGTGCTGGTAAAAGTACTCTGGCAAAGATCCTGGTAGGTTTGGTCTATCCCACCTGCGGCGAGGCTGAGGTTGCCGGCTACAGTCCTCAGGATATTAAAAGCCGTCGCCAGGTAGGGTTTTTACCGGAAAACTTCCGCTTGCATGGTTGGCTGAAGGGAGAAGAGCTTGTATCCTTTCATGCCCGTTTGGCAGGTCTGGACGGCAAGATCGCCAAGAAACGGGCATGTGAAGTTCTGGAACTAGTTGGACTGTCCTGGGAGGGGCAGAAGCTGGTAGCTAATTACAGCAAAGGGATGCAGCAACGTTTAGGTTTGGCTGTAGCTCTAGTAGGTGACCCAAAGGTGATATTCCTTGATGAACCTACTTCAGCTCTGGATCCCCTGGGGCGGCGCCAGGTGCGGGAGATCCTGCTTACGCTTAAGGAGGCCGGTAAGACCGTTTTTCTAAACAGTCACCTGCTAAGCGAGGTGGAGCAGGTCTGCGACCGTGTGGCTATCATCAACCGTGGCAGGGTGATAGCCGATGGCCCTCTGGATGAACTGCAAGCCGGTTCGGCAACGTTATCTATCAGGTTGAATGGTCTGACCGAAGAGCTGGCAGTGGAACTGCGCCGGTATTATCCCGAACTGCAGTTGGAAGGTGACCGGCTCACTATAACTTTAGGTAGCCGTGAGGAAACCGCCGATTTGGTGACTATGCTAATGACCGGGGGCTGCCGTATCTACGAAGTGACGCCCGGCCGTAATTCTCTGGAGGATATTTACATCTACTTGTTAAAGGAGGGCAAATAAGTATGTGGTTATTGGCCCTATTAACTTTCAGGGAGGCCTGGCGCAAGAAAGTAGTTTTGGTAGCAGGTGTTCTCACCCTGTTCTTTCTTATTCTTTATGGAACTGGACTGCACTTTATTTTGGGGGATATAGTACACCAAGACCCTGTAGCAGGCTCCTTCTTTGATATGATGGAGGCCATTCTTCTCTTTAGCATGGGAGTCTATTTGGCAAGCTTCATGGTAGCCGGCTTGGCTATTTTGGCCGCCGCAGGAAGCATCGCTGGGGAAATTGAGAACGGCACCCTTTATCCGCTGGCTGTTCGACCCCTTTTGCGTCGCGACTTGCTTCTGGGCAAATTCTTTGGTTTGGCGGCAATGTTGCTTACTTATGCCGCCCTCTTTTTTCTGTCTATGGCCGGCCTGATTTATTGGCAAACGGGCTTGGTAGTACCCGGGCTGTTACCGGCTTTATGTCTTTTTATTCTGAAACCAATGGTTATCTTATCTGTCACCATATTGGGAACCACCAAGTTCACCACCCTTGGTAGCGGTGTGTTTGCTTTCGGTCTTTACATTCTGTCTGTTGTCGGAGGAATGATGGAACAGATTGGAGCTCTTCTGGGAAGCACTGTCATCGTCTACCTCGGTGTAGTTACCAATCTAGTCATGCCGGCAGATGCAGTTTACCGAAGGTTGGTCGCTACGGTAATCGACAGGATACCGGCAGGCAACGGCCATGATTTTTCCTTTTTCAATCCTCAGCAAATTCTTGGGCCTTTTGGCAGCCAGTCTACCCCTAGCGACTGGATGTTGGTTTACACTCTATTTTATGCAGTTTTCATGCTGACAGTTGCCGTTAATATTTTTAAAAAGCGGGATATTTGAGCTCAATTTTCTGGGATGGAGAAAACGCCGGAATAAAGTGATTATGTGCAAAATGCAACGGTGCATTAATGTGATACCACTGCTTGACTAAAGAAGAAGGGCAGGTCCCAAGGTAATTATTATGTTTAGAAAAATACTCAAGAATGTAAAAATCTCGCGTTTCTCTTTACGTTCTGTGCACAGGAATTGTTTTAAAAACAGAGTTATGATAGAGCAGAGCATTATCTGCGGCTGCTTTTTTTGCCTTGCAACTTTTAGTTCTGGAGAGATAAAAGAGTGGACGGACGAATCTCTTTATTGTAGTGAAGAGCACGGCCAAACGGCATTGTGCCCCAAATGCGGTGTCGATTCTGTGTTGCCGGACAATATTCCTGGGGTGCGACTCGATTTCGTTCTCCTGTCAGAAATGAGAAAAAAATACTTTTAGCGCTGGTATGCTATTCTATTGCGGTGTTTATTTATAGTAGTTCGTTAAATAGGGGGGGGAGGGAAAATGCAATGTCTGTTTTTGCCGCAAAATTATTGCTTCTGACGATGCTTGCCGGCTGGATTATCTGGGAAACCGTTGCGCTCTCTGTAGAATATGTGGAGATTCCAATCGAGGGGTTGCCGACGGAGTTTGATGGTTTTCGTATCGCTCAGGTAAGCGATCTGCACGGGATGCGGTTCGACCCGATGGGAAGGGAAGCGCAAGTGATCATCGAGGCTGAGGTGGATCTGATTGCCGCCACCGGTGATTTCGTGCACCGCAGCAGCCCGGAGGGAGTAAGTAAGATACTTCCCTTTATACAAACGCTTGTGGCAATCGCCCCGGTCTACGCAGTCAGTGGTAATCACGACCATTGGACAGATTGGCCGTATATTGCCAGACGCCTTAGATCGGCCGGGGTTACAGTCCTGGAAAACAGTCATGTCCGGCTAAACAGCGGAGACGCGGAAATCATTCTTGCGGGCGTAAGCGACCCTTATACGGGACACAGCTGCCTAAATCAAGCTCTGCCGGCACAAGCCGACACGGTGATTATGCTGTTAGCCCACGCTCCCACTTGGTTTGAACCTTGGAATGCTGAAACTGCGCCCGCAGAACTTCATCACGTTTCTTTGACCTTAGCCGGTCATACCCACGGCGGCCAAATCAGGCTGCCCTTCCTAGGAGCGGTGACTACTGCCTCAGGACGCCTTTTTCCGCCTAGCCATGTAGATGGGTTATCCCGAGAAGGTAACGGCTGGCTTTATATCAACCGTGGATTAGGGCAAGGCGGATTAGCTATTCGCTTTTTATCTAGGCGCGAAGTAACCATTATTACACTGCGAAAAGGATGAATATTTCGCAGGTCTGTTCCCGGGTATAAGAGAAAATCCTTCCTGCATATAACAATCCCACAATCTTGCGTCCCAACATGCTACAAGCAGTTTTTCACCGTTAAGCCGTCTTGAAAGAATAATTGAGCTGGCCAAATGCAGCGCGTCAAAACCACGTAGGGGGTACTTGTCAACCAGAGTATTCACCCGTTGCAGGATAGAATCGGATACTTCCAAGGCAAAATAAAACTTCCAGTCTTCATTGAAATTGGCAACAACGTCACGATATGCCTGAGTATCCAGTATCCCCTCCCGCCCGGCCCGGGCAAAAGCAGCTCTTGCTTCTGCGTAAGCCACCTTTGAAGTAGCTATAAAAGTACACTTTTGCATATAATCAGCAACAAGCTCACTGCCCTCTTCATCAACATAAAGTTTAACCAATGCGCTGGTGTCGAAATAACAGATCATCTCCGGTCCTCGCTCACAATCTCAGACAGATTACTGGCCTTAATATCTTTCTTGCTGACAGAGATAATCCGACCCGGCTTGCTACCCTGCCAAGATGCCAAACCTTCCCTCACCATCCTGAAGGCATCTTCCGGCACATTCAAAGAGACAGGAGAAAGCTTGGCTACGGGAACGCCTCTTTCCGTAATGGTAATGGTTTCTCCCTTTTTTACCATACGGATATAAAGGCTTAATGATTTTTTTAATTCCCTGATTCCTGCCTTTTCCAAATATAAAACCTCCTTAGAATAACAGTAACTACATTATACTGTTTTTGTAACCACCAGGCAAGCGTGAATAAAGAAAAACCGGAGGTCAGGTCTATTGTTAAAGTATAAAATCGTTGCCCGCTCTTCTTAATCCTATTATGCATTGCATTTGAATCATTGCTGCTCTTATTTATTCCTGCACGTATCCATTGAAATGGTTTGCCGGCAGATGTTTAATTCATATCGATTCTGCCGTTTAGCAAGTAGGTAAGGCCTATGTATTGCAGAATCAGCGCCGAGGTTGTAATGAATATATTTCGCAAGGCCACGTTCCAGGGCGTTTGTAGCAAGCTGCCGCCAGCAATGGCAGCCCCCTCTGTCAGGTCTGCGATTGGCGCTGTCACTAACCCCGAGGGATTCAGGTCTGCATGAAATATCAGTAGGTAGATTGCCAGAATTATAGTCAAGAATCCCAACAGAGCGGCGCCGAACTGGTTTCCGGCGGCCGCGAGGAAGGAATGAGCAAGCATTAATATAATCAGGCTGATTGAGCCAAAGTAAAGGCTGAAAGCGAAGATATTAGCAATCGCCGGCAGGGTAACGCCGCCCGGCAGCAGGGTATAGGCAAACGGGTAAAACGAGACCCAGGAGGCTATAAAGAGCAAGGCAATGCTGCAGACCATCATGAGGTGGGAGGTGATCAGTTTGCCAGGCTTTTGCGGACTCTGCTGATATTGTAGGCTTGCTAAAGCGTTTCCCCTGAAGAATACCACATCCATGAAAATCATAATGTTGATAACCGATAATAAAAACCACACGCCCAGCATCGCGCTTTGCCGCAAAAACTCCGGCAGCGCAGGGGCAAACAGGTGTGAGGTCAGGCTGAACAGCAAATAGATTGCGAGATACCATAAGCGGTTTCCCAGCGCCAGAAAGGAGTACTTGAGCAGTGCCGGCAATTTGCATTCCCCCCTGATTAATAATTACTGTATTTCTCCAGCAGACAAGCGGCGGCGTAAAGCAAAAGAGCGCTTGACGCAAAAACAATCAGCGCCAGCAGGGACCGTGAGACAGCGATATGTTCCTGGAATACCCTGGAATGTAAAGGGATAATTACAACAGCTACCCAAAACGTAGAATTCATAACCGATGTTTCATTGGTGATCCACCAGGCAAGCTTACGTAAAAATCGAAGTTTTTTAGGCAATACCAGCCGGCCCTTCAGTGTCCCGGCGACGGCTAATTGACAAACATAGATTGATTGAGCCAGGATATACATACCCGCGAGCATCAGCCACTGCCAGCCGTCTAACCATTGAATGCCGGGCTGCTGCCGGAAAGCGAGGAGAAGGGCGAAGTAGCTGGTGGCAGTGGCAGCCCCTGCCGCCAGCGAGGCAAGCAGAGCGGCCAAAAGGGACCAAAGGTGCGGCAACGGGATCAGCAGGGGCAGAGAACCGACTTTTGTGTTTAAATGTATATACGACGTATAGTGTATGCAGATGCCGCCGCTTAGTACACCAACATAAAATATTGCGATGATAGTCAAGATCATCCCGGCGGTTACATTAAAGAGCTGGTGGCTCAGCCAGCCAAGGAGCGTCACAAAAAGCAGGATGCCGAGGAACACTTTCATATCCAAACCGCGGTAGTTCATTAGTTGATATTTAAGTAGCTTTCGCATGGCGGAAAACCTCCAGGTAATATTCCCCGACAGATTGGCCGTTGTTTTGCCTGATCTCGTCTGCGGCGATCTCCCGGATCACCTTGCCGCGGTGCAGTAGTTTCACCTCGTCCAGCAACTGCTCCACATAGTCGATGTGGTGGGTGGCCAGGATAATCGTGCTGTTATGGTCGAAGGTAGTAAGTATAATATCAATAATTTTTTCCCGCGTAACCGGGTCGACGCCGTCAAAGGCCTCGTCAAGCAAAAAGAGCCGGGCGCGCCGCGACAGGACCACAGCCAGCTTCAGCCGCGCCTCCATGCCTTTGGAGAGCTTGCTGACTGGAAAAGTCTTTTCCAACTCAAGCTCACGCAGCAGGTGCTCCGCTTTCGCTCTGTCGAAGTCAGCGAAAAAGTCGCTGAAGAAATTCACAGCATCACCAACCTTCATCCAGTCAAGGAAATAATTGCTGTCCGGAAGGTAAGCCACTTTCGCCTTGGTGGCCAGACCGGGCCTGACGCCGTCGATCAGCACCTGTCCCTGATAGATCATGATCAGGGCGGCGCAGATTTTTAAGAAGGTGGTCTTTCCGCTGGCGTTTGGACCAAGCAATCCATAAATCTTTCCGCTCTCAAAGCCGCAGTTGACCCCATTTAGTGCCTTTGTTTCGCCGTAGTGCTTCACCAGGTTGGATACGGTTAAGATTTCGCCCACGAGGCTCACTCCTTTTGGTTTTATGTGGTCAGCTGGTCTTTTTGTCATCTTTTACGCGGGACAGGAATTGCCGCAAATGTTCATAAATTTCCTCTGTACTAAATCCCAGCCGCGACATTTCGCTGATGAAGCGGGAGGTGTTGCGCTCCGCAATTTCTTCTTTTAGAGTACGCGCCAGGAGTGCGCTTGTACTGACAAAAGTACCCAGCCCCTTTTGCTTTGTAATAATGCGCTCCTGCTCAAGAAAAGCATATACCCTGGCCACCGTGTTGGGATTTACTCTCATGATGGCAGCCTGTTCCTTAATCGTAGGCAGCTGCATGCCGGGCGTCAGTCTGCCCAAAGCAATTTGAGTTTTAATCTCGCTTATAATCTGCAAATAGATTGGTTCGCGGTCGTTATAACGCATAAAATATTCACCTCCGTGCTGCGGGGATGTCAGAGTTGTTTGCTGGCAGATCGTATAATATTTAACTAGTTTACTATTTTACTAGTATTATATACTCACAGAGCAAGATTGTCTAGGCAAAAGTTTCTGTAGACAATTTTGACTTGCTCTGAAGTTCTTTTTCAATCTTAAATATTTAAATTCATTTACGTAATATTTTTTGCTATTCTGCAGACAATTATGGTAAAAGGAGGTTTGGCAAAGATGAAAACAAGTGCCAAGAATCAACTTAAAGGTAAGATTACTGGAATTGAGCCGGGTGCTGTCAATGCTTTGGTAACACTTGACATCGGAGGCGGAAACATAATATATTCCACTATCACTATGGAAAGTGTTAAAAACCTCGGACTGAAAGTCGGAGGGGAAGCTTATGCATTGATCAAAGCTTCGAGTGTAATCATTGGCGTAGATCACTAGGACGGGTTTTAAGGTTAATCAGCGGCACGACAGCGTTGAAGGCCAAGATAGCGAAGGTAGTACCTTCGGGGAGTGGGCTCCAGTAACGCATGGCCATAGTTCCAGCTCCGATTGCCGCCCCAAACAGCCAGCGACCTGTCTGTGTGCGGGGAGACGTGACCGGATCTGTGGCCATAAACAACGCACCGAGCAGCAGGCTGCCGGATATGAGGTGAAACACCGGGTCATCACCAGCCGCCAGCGCGATGATGACAGTAGTAAGAAGGCAGGCGGCCGGAATCCGCCAGTTGGCGTATTTTTTATATGCCAGCCATATAAAGCCGAGAAGCAGGGCTGCCGCTGAAGTTTCACCGATGGAGCCGGGTACGTTGCCGATAAAAAGCGCCGTTAAAGGAGCGTTTATTCCCTCCGCCCGGAAAGTTTGCAGCGGCGTTGCTGCAGTAGTCAGCAGCACCGGTTCCAGCCAGGGGCGCATCGCTCCGGGAAAAGCCAAAATGACAAATAGTCTCCCAGACAGTGCCGGATTGAACAGATTCTTGCCAAATCCACCAAATATTTGTTTTCCAATAATAATGGCAAAAGCTGCTCCTGCCGCAGCTACAAGCAGCGGCACGGACGGCGAGAGAGTGAGGCCAAACAGCAAGCCGGTAACTACTGCGCTTAAATCTTTAACTTTTACCGGTTTCTTGAAAACTTTCTGCCAAAGTGCTTCTGCGCCTACCGCAGTTGTCACACTGACGATAATCAGCAAGAAAGCAGGCAGCCTGTAAAACCAAAGCGCTGCCAAAGTTGCCGGAACAAGAGCCAGTAACATTCCTCTCATCGTTTTCACCGGGTTCTGTCCTCCAAATCTGCCATTGAAAATAGTTTAGATCATGATTGCATAAGATACTTCGGTTACTTGAAGTTTTCAACTTCAGCGCGGGGATGTCTGTGGCCTCTCCTCGATAGAAACTGCTACATGCCGGGTAGTGTTTTGTCGATGAATCAGCAGGGCAATCTGATTGCCTATGGGTGCAGTTCGGATGGCCTTAATGAGTTGCCCTAAGTTTTCTTTCGTTTTAATATAAAAAATCTTCTTCAAAGTTCGATTCTGAAAATCGTTCCTTTGTTTAATTCGCTCCATACACTGATTTTACCCTTGTGATTATCAATTATCAGTTTGGCTATAGATAGACCCAGACCCACTCCGCCGCTTTCTTTAGCGCGGGATTTATCAGCCCTGTAAAAGCGTGTAAAGATGTGAGGCAGGTCTTCTTTGGAGATACCGATTCCGTTGTCTTCAACGATAATTACGGATTTGCTGTGTTTAATATAGGAGTTAAGCTTAATGAGGCCGCCTTCAGGCGTATACTTAATGCTGTTATCTATCAGTATTCTGATTGCTTCTTTGAGAAGTTTCCTGTCGACATTGATGAAAAAGTCTTCATTCTTTTCATTAATAAACTGGTGGGTCGAGTTGATTAAATTAGTTTCATAAAGGATCTCATTGATTACTTCACTTATTTTAAATTTCTCTAGATTAATTTTTAGAGTTCCGCTATCTTCCTTGGCTAAAAAAAGTAGTTCCTCAATCAAATGGTTCATATTCTCTGATTCGCTCTGGAGAGCGGCAATAGATTCTTCCAGCACTTTTTTGTCATCTTTTCCCCAACGAGCAAGGAGATTAGCATACCCCTGAATTACGGAAATTGGCGTACGTAATTCGTGGGAGGCGTCAGAGACAAAGCGGTTCTGCTGCTCTACCGATTTCTGAATTCTGTCGAGCATATGGTTAAAGGTCTGCGCCAGTTCTTTTAATTCGTTTTTAGACCCCTTTACATTTAGCCTCCGGTCCAACTGGTTGAAAGAAATTTCCTGGACGGTCTGTGTCATGGTTTTAATAGGAGCTAGGAGTCTGCGGCTTACCCTTGAACCGACAAGGATAATGACCAGGATGCCGACCAGATTAGATGCAAGGAGTATCATGCTCAGTAGAAAAATATAGTCTTTTGGAGGATAGTCTTGAATGAAGTAAGTAAAACTAAGAATTATCCCAGTGCTCATCAGTAAAAAAACAGCAAAAAAAACCAGTACATAGGTGAGGGTAATTCTGAAGGTGAGAGAAAAGCGTAACTTGTTTCCCAGGCCTTCTCTAATCAGCTCTAAAAGATGAAAGAATGACCTAATCATAAGAAAAACCATTTTGTAGACCAAGCGTATAGTTTTTGAAATAAGCTTAAATATTTTGGCGATTTTATTCTTCATTTCTGAGTTGATACCCCACTCCGCGCACAGTGTGAATTAACTTTGTGTTAAATTTTTCGTCCAGCTTGCTCCTGAGATAGCGGATATAGACATCAACTACGTTGGTATCGCCACCGAATTCATAGCCCCAGACATTTTCCATAATGGTATCCCTGGTTAAAACGATTTTTTTATTAAGTAGCAGGTATTTTAGTAGGTCAAATTCGGTTTTTGTCAGATCTGCCGTTTCACCGTCATAGGTTACCGTGTATTTGCTTGTATCAAGGCAGAGTTTACCCGCTTGCAGGATATTTTGTTTTGTAAAAGCGACAGCTTTGCATTTGAGGGTTTTACGAATTCGGGCTAGAAGTTCCTCAATAGCAAAAGGTTTAACGAGATAATCATCGGCTCCGCAATCCAGTCCCATTACTTTGTCCATAATATCTCCCTTTGCAGTTAGCATGATAACAGGCACGTCAGAAACCTGCCGGAGTCTGCGCAGCACTTCCATTCCGTTAAGGGATGGTAGCATTACATCGAGAATAATCAGGTCATAATTGCCCTTTATGGCTTGATCCAGCCCAGTTCGCCCGTTGTGTTCCAGCGCCACGGCATATCCTTCGTGTTCCAGTTCCAATTGAATGAACCTAGCTATTTTTGCTTCGTCTTCCACAACGAGGATGTTGTTTTTATTCATCGAGAACTCTCCTTGCAGCATTAATATACTTTAATTCTATACAGAAAAGGACGTAAAGGCAAAGAAATATAGTTAATGAAAGGAGAAGTAAAAAACTGCCGATAAATTAATACCAGCAGATTTTCATGCTCCAGATATACATCTGTGTTAATCAGGCTTCTTTGTTTCCCAGGCGCTCTTAACTTCTTGGGCAACTTTGCCGGCTAAATCACTGGTTTTACTGGCGATACTGTTCAGGCTGTTATTGATACCGTATTCCTGACCGTTGTCTTTGATGAACTTTATCCGACAATTGGTTACCAAGGCTAGAAAAAACAGCGCCACAGCAAGTGGCATGGTAATAATGGTTATCAAAATCGCTAGAGGGACGCCTACATTAAGCAAGGTATTATTGTCTTTGGATGTGATCCGCAAGCGAATAGGGCTGGCTTTAATGTAAAGCTTTTTCAGTTTTTTCCAGAGGGAGGAGGTATTGACCTCCAACTTGTTTTCCTGTTTAATTTTATTTTGTTCTTCCAGGTAGGCTAAGGCCTCTACAACGTCCCCCTCGTTCTTTTGCAAGGCTTCTTTTGCCTCGTTGTAAGTGACGTCAGCCCGTTTTCTTAGCAGATCAATTTTTTCAAGTGTTATTTCCATAGTTATCCCTCCAAATTATTCTTATTCTTCAATTTATATGATAACCCTCGGAAGTTAGAGTTAGATTAACGTCAGATTAGAGTTTGATTAGAAATGAATAATGGGCGGCACTAAAACAGACAGCCCATATTTATGGCTGTCTGTAAGAGTCGATTTTCAAAATAAATTAGCTATCGAAATAATTTTTTGTAAAATGTTACTATTGCAAATAATTGTATAAAATAAATTTTTTGAATAATCAACCTTGCTGGCAGGAATAGTTAGTTCTGATGAAGAATAGCTTTTACGAAATAATGGTACTGCTTATTCCCGTTTGTTGTCGAAGAATGCAACGAGAAAAGTTTAAAATAAGCGGAGGGAGGTGAGGAAGTGAAGGACTATAAGCGAGAGATTTGGATAACAGCAATTGTTTTTACGCTGCTGTCTTTAACCGGTGGGTTTATCAGTGTTTTCTTCGTTTTAGGCATGGATCTTTTTTTTGGCCCTGAACCACTGTATTTGTCTCTGCAAAATGTTTTTGGCATGCCTTTGCATTATGTGCTGCTGATTATGGCTAGTTGGCTGGGGGCGACGCTGCTTGGCGCTGTCTGGGCTTTAGTGCTTGACGGGATAGATAGCAGAGAGAATTAATATTAGTTAAGGAGGTGTAATATGTCCGGTATTTTTATCGAAGGAATAATTGTTTCCGTCTTGGTTTTGGCAGTTTCCGTCTATTTCGGCTTTTGGGGTCGGAAGATGACTAAAAATGTCTCTGACTATTTCGTGGCAGGCCGCTCCATTGGGGCTGTAAATAATGGCTTAGCCATGGTTTCGCTTTCGCTAAGTCTAACCACATTTCTTGGGCTTACAGCTTTAATCTTTCACGGGTTTTATCTGGCAATAGCTCTTTACGCTGCTTTTACCGCATCTTTTATCGGTATGCTGGTGCTGGCGGCTCCCTATTTGCGCCGGCATAAATCTTTCACGACAATGGCTTTCATCGGTGAAAGATTCTATAGCAGGAATTTGCGCTTGCTTTCCGTTTTTATTATGCTGATAGTTAGTATACTCTACTTAATTGCAAATATTAAGGGAATAGGCATTATTTTCCAGGTATTGCTGGGCTTGCCGCAAGTTTATGGGATATTAATCGGAGGTCTGGTAGTTACTCTCTATGTGATGGTGGGCGGAATGTACGGTGTGACTTACAGCCAGTCTTTCCAAAGTGTAGTAGTGCTTTTTGCCATATTTGTGCCGATTATGATTATTTTGCGGGCATTAGGCGCTGATGGCTGGTGGTTTCCGCCTTTAGGTTATGGCGAAATGGTGCCGGCCATGGTTAACGTTACCCCTCATTACTTTTTCCCCTTCATCGTTCATCCGGTGTGGTACGTTGCCGTGTTCTTTGGTACATTTTTTGGAATTATCGGTCTGCCGCATTTTGTGATGCGCTTCTTCACCGTGCGTGACGCAAAAGAAGCCCGCTGGAGCCTTGTTTTTTGTACTTTCCTCGTGGGCTTAATCAATACCAGTGTGTATGCCTTGGGTTTCGCGGGCGTCTACTATGTGGCGAGCCGCGGAGTTCAAATCAGCATTGCTGATTATGATAAACTTTTGTTTATCCTGACTGAGGCAATTGCAGGCAATAGTTGGCTGGCTATCACTGTGGGCGGAGCGCTGGCAGCAGGCATTTCCACCGTGGCGGGATTGCTGATGATTATGGGTACGGGTATAGTGCATGACTTATACGGAGTACTGCGACCCAACACGAGTCAGGAAAAAATGCTTAAAATGGCAACTTCTGTCATGTTTGTGGTAGGAGTACTTGTTACCATTCTTTCATTAAGGCCGCCTGCCTTTATCCTGGTCACGATTATGTGGGCCTTTGGTATTGCCGGTTCGGCATTTGGTGTGCCGATTGTGCTGGGCATCTGGTGGAAGCGTACCACTAAAGAAGGCGCCGGTGCCGGGATGATTATCGGTTTTCTCACCAGCTTTATTCCCTATGTATTGATTGAAATTATGGGTTGGGAGGCAACCATGATTTCGAGATATCTCTACGGCCCGCTCGGTTGGGTAAAAGTTATCGCCTTTAGCACACCATTAACTTTCATTACCACCATTATCGTTTCTTGGTTGACAAAGGAACCGCCGGCTGAGGTTAAAGCTTCGGTTGATGTAATGCATGGTTGGAGCGATTATCGCGAAGAACGTTATAACGGTAAGCTTTTACCGATAATCGTGCTAGTTCTCTCTGTCTTAAGTATTTTGTCGATATTTACACTTTATGACATTTTCTCGGTCATTGGTTAGGGGTGTGCTGACGCATGGAAAATTGGGAAAAACTTAGCAAGAAACCGTGGGAAGAGGTTCGTCAAATGCAGGACCGCAAGCTGCGGGCCTTCATCGTGAATCAGATTTACCCTTACAGTCCACATTACAGGCGTATTTTTCAGGATCTTAAACTGGACCCCTATAAGTTTAAAGGGGTCCAGGATTTGGTTCATCTTCCTTTTACCTATAAGGAAGATATCGCGCCCACAGATGCAGAGCCGGCTAAGCATCGCGATTTTATTATCCGGCCCGATGAAGAGGTTTCAGAAAAATATGGGCACATGGCCAAGTTGTCACAGTACGGCGGCAAGCAGGTTGTTGACGAGAAAATCTTTGAGTATAAACCTGCCCATATTCATTTTACTACCGGCAGGACGGCAAAACCCACTCCTTTTGTTTATACCTTGCGTGACCTTGAAACTATACGGGAGGCCGGCAAGCGTCTGCTTGATGTTTTTGCGCTGAGCGAGAAAGATATTCTTGTCAATGCTTTTCCTTATGCACCGCATCTGGCTTTTTGGCAGGCTTTTTTCGCAGCAGATTCCATGGGAGTTGCCAGCTTGCATAGCGGCGGCGGCAAGGTAATGGGCACTCAAAACCTGATGGGCGCTGTTGAGATGATGAAGGCAACAGTCATTTCTTTTATTCCGGGTTATGCGTATTACTTTTTGCGTCAGGCAGCCGAACAGAAGAGAGACTTCTCCTCTGTGCAAAAGATACTTTTCGGTGGGGAGCGTGTGCCGCCGGGCCTGAAAGATAAAATTAAAGCTCTTTTGCAAGAAATGGGAGCAAAAAACCCACAGGTTTTAGCCACATACGCTTGTACCGAAAGCCGCTTAGCATGGGGAGAATGCCCTTCAGAGGAGTCTTACGGTTACCATACTTACCCTGATACAGAGATAATTGAGATGATAGATCCGGCGACCGGTGAGCATGTGGCCGAAGGAGAAGAGGGTGAAATTGTCTATACTGCTCTTGACTGGCGGGGCAGTTGCCTGCTTCGTTACCGCACTGGTGATGTGGCTAAAGGCGGGATTCTTTACACGCCATGTCCTAACTGCGGCCGCACAGTGCCGCGAATCACTTCTAATCTGCAGCGCAAGTCGGAGTTTAAGGAGTTTGATTTAACGAAAGTTAAGGGTACATTGGTAAATCTAAATAACTTCTTCCCCTTAATGATGGGCCATCCTCAAGTCGTGGAGTGGCAGGTAGAAGTTCGCAAGCGCAACAATGACCCCTTTGATTTAGATGAGATTAATCTCTATATTGCTCCCGCTGCCGGGGTAAATATTGAGGAATTAAAGAGTGACTTGCGGCAGAAAGTTATCCGCGACACGGAAGTGGCGCCTAATGAGATTATTTTTCTTCCTGCGGAACAGGTTTTGGCCCGCGTGGGGATGGAAACAGAATTAAAGGAAAAGCGAATTGTTGATAATCGTCCTCAAAAGTAGAGTCCGCAAGGAGGGAAAGTTACTTGGAGAATTTCGCAAAAATATGCCGTATGACACCGGAACAGATTAAACAATTTCAGGCACAGCAAATGCAGGATTTTTTTGCCGGTGAAGTGGCTGTGCGACATCCTTTTTACCGGGATAGCTGGCGGGAAACAGGCATCCCGCGTTCAGTTGCCGATCTGCAAAAACAGCCGTTTACCGTAAAAAGTGATTTGCTGTCTCAGCCCGACAATCTGGAGAGTTACCGTCGCTATGTTCTCGAAGTGCCTGAGCAGAACGCTTCGCCTAAGAGCGGAGGTTTATTTGCTCGTTTTAAAGGAAAGCAAGCGGGAGAAATTGTTCCTAAAAAGTATGCTACGAATCAAATGCTGTTTTCCTCAGGCAGAACAGGCAAGATAACACCATACGTCTACTCTGTGGCTGATATCGAAAACTTAGGCGAGACCGGGCTGCGTATGATGGAGATTTTAGGCATAACGCGGGACGACACGATTGTTAACGCCATGTCCTACGCTCCCAATCTATCTTTTTGGCAGGTCTATTATGGTGGACTCAAGCTAGGGTCAACTGTGCTGCAAAGTGGTGGCGGTCGGATCTTAGGCACAGAAAAGATTTTAACCGCCATGGAAAATATGGAAGCATCTACCTTATTTACGACGCCAGGTTACGCTGAATTTCTTTTGCAGTCAGCAGTTCATTTTAAATTAAAGTTTCCCAATTTGAACAAGTTGATTGTCGGTTATGGTCCGGTACCGCTGGCCCAAGTTAAGCGTTTGGAAGTGCTGCTGCATCTTGTTGGTTCTCCCGATGGACAGGTGAAGCGAGTCTATTTCTTGAACGAAGCAAAGGCAGCCTGGGCAGAATGTTCTCCTGGAAGTGGATATCATTTTTACCCAGACCAAGCATTTTTGGAGCTTGATTCTGTGGCTGGGATAGAGGGCAGAGGAGAGCTGATTTTAACTAATCTTAATGTGTTCGGTTCGTGTGTAGTCAGATTTCGCACCGGCGACTTGGCTGAGAGCATTACTTATGAGCCTTGCCCTGTTTGCAAACGTCCACTTCCACGCATTATCGGTGAAATTGAACGTTTTAATGATTATAAAAACCTTGATGGGGTGCAGGGTCGCACTGTCAATTTAAGCAGCTTGTATTCCCTTTTGGCTGCAGAGCCTGGCGTGTTGTTGTGGCAGGCAGTCTTGCTTGGCGAACCTGCTCAGCTACGGATTGATACTGCATTTCTAGATAAGAATCAGGCAGCTGAGTTGTCAGAGAGTTTGCAGGCAAAATTGTCAGAGGCATTAGGCGTGAAGCTTACTGTTAAGCCATCTTCTTACAAAGAACTGGTGGACCGCCTGGGGTTTGAGAAATATCCTGTTGAACAGAGGATTATGACGAGCGCGGGTAGCGGAAAGTGACGCTGTCGTTAATGTAAGCTGGAAATAAGCAGGGAACAATTTTGAAAACAAACGGAAAAAAATGAGAAGCTAAATAAAGGGATGGCGGCAGCCATTCTTTTATTTTGGGTAGGAACACAGATCCCCTCTCCCTCTGGGAGAGGGCTAGGGTGAGGGCAGGGTTTGGCTGTTCTTTAACCCTCGTTTTTAAGATTATGTTAAAGAAAAGCTGGGAAGAGTAAGGTAAAATGGAAAATATGGCACAAATATTTCTTGGAGGTAAACTCATTGAAAACAAGGAAGTTTTGGATTGTCGTCTTATTTTCCACAGCAGTTGTTGTCTATGCCTGGTTAATGAGTGCCTTGCCTGGCGGAAACAGTCCTGTCTCTCTTAGACAGTTCAATAGGCTCTTTGCTTCTTTGGGGTTTTGGTTCTTATTTTTGCAATTTGTTTTAAGTTCACGGTTGCGGCTGATTGGAGTCTGGCTTAGGTTTAAATAAAATGATTCACTATCATCGCTTGCTTGGTCGGTTAGCTTTAATTTTTTTAATTTTGCATCCACTGCTGTTATTTATCCATGAAGGTTCGCTGTTTTTAGGTACGCCATTTCGCCTTGCCGGTTTGACTGTGTTACTGTTTTTAGCGCTGACAGCTTTTGTCGCTTCTTTCTATAAAAAACTGAAGCTGCCATATGAATTGTGGTTAAACATTCATAAAGTGAATTATATTTTGTTTCCCGTCGCGCTCATCCATGTTTTTGGCAATGCTTTGCCTGGGTCGTTGCTCTATTATCTCTGGGTTGTTCTTTCCCTGCTGTTTGCTCTCTTGCTAGTGGAAAAAGTTATGCGGGAAATCAATATCCGCAAAAATCCGTATGAAGTAGTAAGGGTTCAGCAGGAATCTAAAGATATCTGGAGCCTCTATTTCAGAGGGAAGAAAATTGCTTATCAACCGGGACAATTTATGTATCTGAGGCTGCTGCGTGAAGGAAAGCTTTCTTCTTCGCACCCTTTTACCATTTCCTCAAGCCCTACCTGGGAGCTGCTCACCGTAACACCTAAGGAACTCGGTGACTTTACAGCCACCATCAAAGATACTAAAGTTGGTGATTTGGCCCTGATTGATGCGCCGTATGGTGTTTTCAGCTTTCTTAATCATGACTGCGACAGGTTGGCTTTTATTGCCGGCGGCATCGGGATTACTCCTTTTATGAGCATGTTACGCTATATTTATGATAGAAAAATTCAAAAGCAGGTAACAGTTATCTGGGGCAATAAAGATGAAGAGGCACTATGTTTTCAAAAAGAATTAAACGAGATAGCGCTGGAGATGGGTAACATTAAAGTTGTTTACGTAATGTCTGCGCAGGAGAGTTGGCGTGGAGAGAGGGGCAGAATTGATGGCAAAGTGATTGAGAAATATGTGCCTGACTTGATTAGGTGTCATTTTTTTGTCTGCGGGCCGCCTATGCTTAGCTTGGCAGTTATGAAAACACTCCGTGAAAAAGGTGTGCCCGACAGGCTGATCCATCATGAACTGTTTGAATTCTAAAGTGGGCATTGCAGCACGAAGTGGAAGTGCTGGTGCAGAATTGTGGCTATCTGCCTGCTTAGACTTTGTTTTTTTCATCAAGAAGGAGAAACAGAAAAGATGTCTAAGTAAAAGTAAAATTGTTTAATGCAGAAAGGGTAAGCTTGTGAGAATATTAGTTTTACTCCAGAGCGGGTATGGTCAGCGGGTTGTGGACAATTTGCGTAAAAAGGCTCCCAACTGGATAGTTAACACGTTTCATGTGCCGCTGATTCAGGAAATAATTGTGGACGAGCCGGCATCATACTTGCCAGATATGCTACCTAGTAGCGATTTGCTGTTACATTTAGCTGAATCACCGCAAGCAGCACAATTACTTCCTGCAATCGCGCAACTTGCCAGGAGCAAGGCTATCATCGCCTCGATTGACAATTCCGCCTGGATTCCGGCAGGATTGCGCAAGCAACTGCGCAGTGAGCTGGAATCGCAGGGTGTTACCATTGTTTTTCCCGAGCCTCTTTGTTCTATTGCTGAAAAAACCGTGGGTTGCGGCGAGGCAACGCAGTATTATTCAAATGAAATAATTCAGGAATTCAGCAGACATTTCGGGAAACCGGTTCTGGATGTAACGCTTACAGTGAATGGACAAATTATGGATGTTCGGGTCTTGCGCGGTTCACCCTGCGGCTCTACGGAATACACTGTGAGTCTTCTCAAGGGAATGGACGCCAGCAAAGCTGTGCCAGCTTCAGGTTTAATGTGCCTGAGCTATCCATGTTTGGCCTCGATGAAGTTTGAGCAAACCGATAGTGGAATAGACACAATAATGCACAATTCCGGCCGGATTTTTAATGAGGGAATGGAAAAGGCGCTGAAAAAAGCTGTTGACTAGAAAAATATTCTAGTCAACAGCTGGATGAGTTCAGGTGAAGCAGCTACTTGTCATGGTTGGTGTCAGCTTTTGGCTTTTGCATCAGTTTTATTGTGAGCAAACAACATGTACGCGTTATAAATGGCTACAATGATGCCGATTGTCACATTATTAAACATTAGCATCCCTTCAGTTAAAAATGGCATAAAATTCACGAACGCTAACCAGACGCCGGCAATAATGTGTATCCAGTGAAATGTGGTCATCTTTCGACTGCACCTCCTTTTGCCATTAATCTGTACTTTTTTACTTAAAAATATACTTTCAATAGAAAGGGCGTATTTCGGCGGCCAATTCTTCCGGTCGCACAACACAGACAGGTTGTTGCATCATAACCTGAAAAAAATTAGTGTCAGGCGGGAAGTATTTTGTATTTAGGAAGGTGCGGGGTGAAAAGCGCACAAGAAAAGGAAATTCATCGTCACCGGCCGGGCTGAAGCAGATAGAGGCATTAAAGCTAAAGATGCCGTTATCCTTATAATAGGCAAAGAGACGAACAAGTCCTTCTGTCAGATTAGCGAGTAACGTCCCCTGCAGTTCCCGGGGGGTGCAGTTGTGGGGGCCTACCCCAAGTACGTCGCCAAGTACACCCAGTGGAGCATAGGGGATAAGCCAGTAGATGTCACCGACCTTGCCAAGAAAACGCTCGCCCAATTTTATTTCTTCAGCCAGGTAATCGGGCCAGTAGCTGCGGTTATTTTCTGTTTTATAGCGGTGGGTGCTATGGAGGCTATCCATAAATATATTACCGGGATTTTTGCTGCCAAAGACCTGAATATGGGGGTGTACCAACCCGCCGCCGGACGGGGGCATATAATTCCAGCCGATAAAATAATAGAGAATATTTTTATCGTATTGGCGGATGGTTGCTAAAAATTTTATTGCCAGCGTGAAGGCATCGCACAGCACTTCTGCCGTAAGCTCCGTCATTGAGAGGATGTGCTTGTCGGAGAGGATAACGAGGCCGCTGTAAGCATCATATGGAGCTATGTTGGCAATAAGGGTAGCCGCTCCCAGGCGAAGGCGGCCTTCCGGCACGAGCTCTTGAGGGAAGATAGAGGTGACGCGATTTATATTTTGCGGACAGAACGGGCAAAATCCTTTATTATTTCCGTCTAAGGCAGAGTAGTCCAGTGGCTGCGGTTTAATAGCTCCTAAGTGGGCAAGGCGTGTGGATCGTCCCGTTAAAGGGTCATAGCGAAACTCTATTTCGTGTTTAACAGGCGCAAAATCTTTGCGCGGATCGAGCAGAGTGGCCATTACAGTTTCGCGGCGAAAAATTATACTCATATATGCCTCCTGTAACTTTACAATCTTTGTTTAAATCTTACCTCAACTGATATTTGTGGTCAAGAATAATGAGGCTGCAGTTGACAGACGCAGGAAGCAAGGAGAAGGAGGCACAAGTTGTTCATCTTCGGATACAGAATGATTGTTTGGTTTGGCTTGCTGGCGGCTTTATTTATTTTTGCGGCCGTGGCCGCTGTTTATTTTGGCAAGCGCCATAGATGGCTGCTTAAAGGGCGTTGGCACCATCGTTTGGCGATTTGGGGCACGATTTTTGCCGCGGTTCATGTGGTGCTGGCCATCTTGCAGGTATTTTTCAAGATCTTTCTCTAGTAGAATGAAAAAAATAAGTGTGGACAGCGAGCTTGCTTTGCTGTTCACACTTAAACTAATTTTCTCTGCAGGGAGTAAAAAATTATTTTTTAAATTTTCTATTTTCCGAGACTGGCTTGCCAACTTTTCTTGCAATTTTCATAGTTTTTCTCGAGAATACTGCACACATCATCTAACATATCTTTCTGTTCGCTTACCCGGCTTCGCCACAGCACCGCAGTCAGCTCCGGGTCTCTTGCGCTGGTTCGGGCGAGAAACATTTCTGTCGTTTCTTCCGGTAATAGTTGGCGGGTTGTTTTTTTTAGCAGATAAAGGACATCCCGCGCAAATTGGTTAAACATGGCTCTGTCTTCCAGCATATTTTTAATCAGATCCACAATCCGCTGCTCCAGATGCGGTTCTTCAGGATAAAGTTCATTTCGGTGAATGCGCCAGCCAGATTTTGTGCCGCCCAAACGTTGCCCCGTAATTTTTCCGTCACGTAACCAGCGACGGACAGTTTCGGGGTTTACGTTTTTTATTTCAGCCACTTCTGCCACAGTATAGTACTCCTGCATCTCGCAGGTCCCCCTTAAAAGACAGGAATTTTTTGACTACAATCTTGCTACATGAAAAGATGTATATATCTTATAATGTGATTTGATGCTACATCTTTCTACATTAAAATACGAAATCCCTGCTTTTGGCAGAAAAAATATTTTTTTCATACAAACAAAAAAAGGGCCAATGACCCTGTTGGAAAATTATATCAAAACACGGAGCGTCTTTATTAAGTATTGCATACTCACCCAGCTGCTTCGCTCGCACGTTTTCGCAGCTGCGAACCGCAATTCTAGCTAACATGCCAAAACCTCCGGGCAGAAGTGCAAGTGAACCGTTGGCATGTTTTAACGCAGCGAATCGCGGTTCGCTGATCGCTGCTTTCACTTAACGCTCGCTTCAGCATTCTGTGGACACCCTCCATGGGGACAGGTGATTTGTCCCACTCTTCCACGCGACCACCCCGCCCTTGCGGGCACCCCTCCAGGGGAGGGGAATTTTTGTAGCAGGAAATAATATCGTTTCCAACGTAATGTGGGTGTCGCAGAGCGACTCTAGGTCTGCCGAAGGGTGGGTTTCAAACCCGCCCTGCAAGACGTGTCAGTTGATAGAAAGCGCGCAGCGTGTCTTTTTTATCTTTTTAGGCTGAATGTCATGTCGGATAGTCTGTTACATAAACGGTTCGATGGTAATCATAAATTACCATGCCGGGCTTAGCGCCTTTTGGTTTCCTTACATGGCGGGCAAGCGTATAGTCCACCGGGACATTGGCTGAGGAGGCAGCTTTGCTGTAACGGACAGCCAGGCGGGCAGCTTCCAGCAGAGTAGTCTCCGGCGGGTTTGCGCTTTTGATAATTACGTGGGCACCGGGAATATCCTTTGTATGGAGCCAGGTATCGTGAGGGGAAGCATCGCGTAAAGTTAACCGGTCATTTTGTCGGTTGTTTTTGCCTACATAGATGGTTATGCCGTCGGCGGAGATTAATTGCAGTGGAGTTGAAACTGAATGAACTACTTTTTTACTGGTTTTGCGCTCATGGATTAAGCCGCTCTGCGCCATCTCCTCGCGAATTTCATCAAGATCTTCCAGAGCAGCGTGTGTCAGCGCAGCTAGCAGTGACTCCAAATACATCAGCTCTTTAACTGTTTCGCTGAGACGGAGCGAAAGGATTTTTTCGCCGTCTTTAAGTTTGCGGTATTTTTTAAAATAGCGATGGATGTTTCCCTGGGGAGAGAGTGCGGGGTTTAGGGGTATGCGTATTTGCTCTTGTTCTGTGTTGTAATAATTAGGCACAGAAACTTCCTTTGCGCCGGGGGGGAGGAGATTTATGCTGGCTGTAAGCATTTCTCCCCAAATTCGGTAGCGATCGGCTTCTGACATTTCTAACAGTTCCTTTTCCTGGAGCTGTTGTTTTTTTTCAGCCCGGGAGACGGCGCTGTTGACTGTCTGCATTAACTGTTGCTTTAGTGCTGTTTCTTGCCGGATACGTAGTTGCCTGATAGAAAACAGATCCAACCCTTGGTTTACCGAGGGGTATGGAGTAAGGAACTCCAAAGGTAGACTGGTGATGGAGACAGGGGAAAAGAAAGGCCGGTTGCCCGGGGATTGGGCAAGACATGGACTAAAATTGCCTTGTGTTATTATTTCCGCCAGCTTGCGCAATTCCACCGTAAGCGATCTGCTAATTTCAAGGGGGTGGGCATTTTCACCACGAGATGCACGATAAGTGATTTCCCGGGCCAGTTCCGGGCCCAGACCCATTACCGCAGAGATGAGAATTTTTTCCACAGGTTGTGCCAGCAATTCTGTCAGCTTTTCTGCCAATCGCTCCTCAGTCAGTGTAAAAAGATTTAATTTGTTCTGAACAGGAGGGAGAATGTAGAATTCGCCAGGCCGGACAGCGCGGTGGCGGCTCATCTCCTCAGTGACTATTTTTATGGAACCGAGAATGTAAGCGCCTTCATCACGGGGCATGGTGAGAATAATATTTGAATGTTTGCCCATAACTTCGCAGTGAAGTGTTTTTTTTATTTCATCGCCAAAATCGTCATAGCCGCTGAAGTGCAGAGAGAGGATGCGTTCAAGAGCAGTCTGTTCCGCGGAAAGAAAGCGAGCGCCGACTAGGTGTTTGCGCAGGAGCATACAAAAAGAGGGAGGGGCGGGAGGATTTTCCGGTTTGGATTCAGTGAGGTGGATGCGCGGCAAATGTGAATCGGCAGAACAAAGCAACTGGAACGATTTGTGACGGCCGCGCAAATGAAGGATAATTTCTAATGGTCGTGGCTGCACAATTTTTTCGATTTTTGCTCCCGGCAGTTCTTCTGCTAATTCATGGCAGACGGCTGCCAGAGTAACTCCATCAAAAGACATTTGCTTTACCTCCATATCTTTTTGCGTTTTTAGATGAAAATGCCGCCCTCACCCTAACCCTCTCCCAGAGGGAGAGGGGATTTATAAGGCAGGGGATTTACAGAGTAGTATATCAGCAGGAGTTGCCTATGACAACCACCGCGGATTACATGGTTTGGATTTGCATGAGATGAAAGCGTCTTTTTTATTTGGGGGCGCAATATATATGGCGTAAAGGAAAATAGTTCCCAAATGAGGTGAAGCTATGAGCCAACTACCATGGTCCGGAATGACATTTCAGAATACCCTGCAGTATTTTCAGGTAAAAGTAGAACAGGGATTGTCTCGGGATGAGGCGGCGGACAAACTACGAAAAACCGGCCCTAATCTTTTAACGGAAAAACAGAAGACGTCTTTGCTGCTCCTTTTTTGTTTCCAGTTTCGTGACTTTATGGTTTTAGTGCTGCTTGGCGCCACATTGCTCTCCGGATTTCTTGGGGAATATACTGATGCTTTGGTGATAATCGTAATTGTGCTCGTTAATGCAGTGTTAGGCTTTGTGCAGGAATACAGGGCGGAAAGATCACTTGAGGCACTAAAGGAGCTAACGGCACCCATGGCTCGCGTAGTTCGTGACGGAGTCCGCCTTGAGTTACCGGCTGAAAAGCTGGTGCCGGGTGATATAGTGCTAATTGAAGCAGGGGACCGTATCCCGGCAGATATCAGGCTGGGAGAAGTTCGTCAGCTGTCAGTAAATGAAGCTTCTTTAACCGGTGAGTCAGAGCCGGTAAGTAAGCAGGTGGAAGTGCCTGGCTGTATGGGCAGTTCACTCGGGGATCGTGTTAATATGGTCTTTATGGGAACAATGGCTGTGGGCGGCCGGGCGAGCGGTGTTGTGGTTGCTACCGGTATGCAGACTGAAATGGGTCTGGTTGCACATTTGCTGCAGGAAGCGGGGGAAGAAGCTACTCCGCTGCAAAAACGCCTTGAGCAAATGGGGCGATTGCTGGTGGCAGGTTGTGCGTTAATCTGCGGTCTGGTGGTGGCAATGGGCTTGGCCCAGGGCTTGCCGGCTTACAAAATGTTTATGGCGGGGGTTTCTTTAGCGGTTGCGGCCATCCCTGAGGGGTTGCCCGCAGTAGTGACAATCGCGTTGGCGGTGGGGGTGCAGCGCATGGTACGCAAGAATGCCATAGTGCGGCGCTTGCCGGCGGTAGAGACCCTGGGATGTGCTACAGTGATTTGTGCCGATAAAACAGGCACAATGACTCAAAATAAAATGAACGTGCAGGAGGTCTGGGCTGGCGGGCAACAGTACCAGGTCGAGGGAGAGGGCTATCTCCCCCAAGGGCGGTTTTCTGCAGGCGGACAGCCGCTCAAAGCAAATTCGGAGCAAGGATTAATGCTTGCTTTGACTGCGGCCGTTTTGTGCAATAATGCTCAACTGCGCAAAGGCAATCTGGAGGTTAAGGCGATCTGGCGTGGCGGCAGCAGAGCGGAGTGGGGCATCCATGGCGATCCCACAGAAGGAGCATTGCTCGTCGCCGGCGCTCGGGCCGGGGTTTGGTTGGAAGATTTGGAGAGGCAGAACAGGCGGGTGGGGGAGATACCGTTTGATGGCTTACGCAAGCGGATGTCCGTACTATATAGCAGTCAAAAAGGGAATCTGCTTTATGTTAAAGGTGCTCCTGAAATAATAATTTCACTATGCAATAAGATATTTTACAATGGTCAGGTTATGGATTTTTCTGCTGCTTTGCGTAAAGATGTGTTTGAAAAAACAGAAATTATGGCCAGCATGGCGTTGCGGAACTTAGCGGTAGCCTACAGACCGGTGGCGCCGGGGCAGCAATTATCTGAGGATTTGGAAGAGAATTTGATTTTTGCCGGTCTGTTTGGGATGATGGATCCGCCGCGTCCTGAGGTAATGCCTGCGATTCAGAAGTGCCGTAAGGCCGGAATTAAAACTGTGATGATTACCGGAGATCATAAGACTACTGCTCTGGCCATTGCCAGGAAGTTGCGCTTATTGCCACCTGACGGCCGTGTCATGACCGGCGGTGAATTAGATGAGACTAGTGATCTGCAATTGGAGAAAGCCGTGGAAAGTACTTATGTTTATGCCCGAGTCACGCCTGAGCATAAACTGCGTATCGTTCGAGCGCTGAAGCGTCGAGGTCATGTGGTAGCCATGACGGGGGACGGGGTAAACGATGCGCCGGCAGTAAAAGAGGCTGATATCGGCATTGCCATGGGTAAAACGGGTACCGATGTAACCAGAGAAGCGGCTTCTATGGTGCTGGCAGATGATAATTTCAACACCATTGTTGCGGCGGTGGAAGAAGGACGCAGTATTAATGACAATATCAGGAAGTTCATCCGCTTTTTGTTGGCATGCAATACAGGGGAAATTTTAACAATGTTTATTGCGATGCTGGCCGGTCTTCCTTTACCGTTAAGGGCTATTCAAATTCTATGGATTAACTTAGTGACGGATGGTTTGCCGGCTATGGCTTTAGGGGTGGAGCCTACGGAAAAAGGGGTGATGGATCGCCCACCCCGTCATCCGCAGGAAGGGATTTTTGCGCGCGGACTTTGGCAAAAGATCTTAGGGCGAGGCTGCCTGATTGGCGTATCCACCGTACTAGTCTTCGCTTGGGCGCTGGAGCAGGGGACGGATGTGGATACGGCCAGAACAATGACTTTTGCTACGCTGATTGTGGCACAGCTTTTATACGTCTTTTCCTGCCGCTACGAAAACGGTACCCTTTCTTTGTCTGGTTTTTTTAGCAATGGCTGGTTGTTGGCAGCAGTCTTTTCATCATTTGCGCTGCTGCTGGTCGTTCTATACTACCCGCCGCTTGCTTCTGTCTTTGTCACCGTTCCGTTGACACTTGCTGAGTGGGGTGTGATTATCTTAGCTGCTTTGCTGCCGACAGTGATTAGTATGATTTTGCATGTGGGGAGAATACTGATTCTGCCGCGATTGGTGGTATTTAAAAGTGAATAGCCGGCTTTGTGTAGTGAACTCTTGGAGAAAGATATGTTTTCTGATAGAATGATTGTCAGCAAGAAAAATATGGAGGACTAAGAGAGGATTTAATATGATTCGGAGTATGACAGGATTTGGGCTGGCAGAAAGCTGTCCGGATGAAACCATTCGTTTTAAGGTGGAAATCCGTTCTGTAAACCACAGATATTTGGATGTGGCTATCCGCCTGCCCCGGGAACTTCAGTCCTTGGAAGACCGGGTGCGCAAAAGTGTCCAGCAGGCTGTGGGCAGAGGCAGGGTGGATGTGTATCTTTCCTGGCGAGCCGACTCGGCAGATACTGTTCAGGTAACTATAGACCGTGATTTGGCTCAAGCTTACTACCAGGCTCTGCTTCAACTGAGCAGCTTCTGCGCGGTGAAGGAACTGCCGAGCTTGGATGTTTTGTCTCGCTTCCCTGATGTTTTACGTGTAGAGAAAGAGCAAACAGATAGTGATAAGTTCTGGCTTTTGCTTGAGCCGGTTCTAAGCAGAGCTTTAACTCAGCTTGTTATCCAGCGGAGGGAAGAAGGGGAAAGGCTGGCGGTTGATTTTAACAAACGACTGAAAGATTTGGCAGTAACTGCCAAATTGGTAGAAAATCGCGCCCCGCAGGTGGTGGACGAGTACCAAAAAAAAATGGAGGAGCGATTGCGGGAATTACTGGGTCAGGCCGACTTTGATCCGGCTAGAGTTTTAACGGAGGCGGCTATTTTTGCAGACAGAAGTAATGTGACTGAAGAATTAGTTCGGCTGACTAGTCACCTGACGGCATTTCAGGCAGCACTGCTGGAAAAAGGACCGGTTGGTCGTAAACTTGACTTTTTAACGCAGGAATTACTCCGCGAGGTTAATACAGTGGGCTCCAAGGCTAATGATTATTTGCTGGCCAAGCTGGTAGTGGAAATGAAAACCGAATTGGAGAAAATACGTGAACAAGTGCAAAATATTGAGTAAGAGAGTATTTGCCTGATAGATTTAACTCTTGCATCTTTCCCATGATTTCCGTTATACTATTAGCAGAGTCAACCAATTTTTCGGAGACGTTGTGATCGATTAAAGGAGGTTTCCACCTTGCAGATCAAGCTGATTAACATCGGGTTTGGCAATATTGTTTCAGCAAATCGGATTATCGCCATTGTTAGTCCGGAATCGGCACCCATCAAACGGGTCATCACCGAAGCCAGAGATCGTGGGATGCTGATTGACGCCACATATGGTCGGCGGACTCGTGCAGTGATAGTGACTGACAGCGGGCATGTAGTTTTATCCGCCGTCCAGCCGGAAACTGTAAAGCACAGGCTGCACACCAAAGAGGTCAGTGCGGTAGAAGAAGAAGAATAGAGGTTGAAGGGAGCTGTGGCTAAGCAGGGTTTGCTGATAGTTGTTTCCGGGCCTTCAGGAGCTGGCAAAGGAACGGTATGCAGGGCTCTGCTTGACCGTTGCCCGGAATTGGTCTTGTCAGTGTCAAAGACTACACGAGAGCCCCGTACCGGTGAACAGGACGGGGTTAACTATTTTTTTGTTAGTCATGAAGAATTTGAGCAGGCTTTGTTTGAGCAGGATTTTTTAGAGTATGCCTGCGTTTATGGTCAGTACTATGGAACTCCGCGCAGTACAGTCGAGAAAGTGCTGGCAGCAGGATGTGATGTGATTCTGGAAATTGATACTCAGGGTGCCATTCAGGTGATGGAGTCATGTGCTGAAGGTGTTTTCGTTTTTCTTCTTCCGCCATCGGGAGCGGAATTGCGCACACGCATTATAAATAGGGGAACGGAATCGTTGGAAAGTTTGCAGCGCCGTTTGGCTGCAGCAGCCCAGGAAGTGGCATTGTCACCAAAATATGATTATATCGTAGTGAACGATCGTGTGGATGATGCCCGTGATAGAATTTTTGCCATCATTCAGGCGGAAAAACTGCGGACCAGACGTAACAGAGAGTTGATTCAAACTATCGCAGAGGAGGTTAAGGCGTGATTTACCCTTCCATTGATACGCTGATAAATAAAGTTGATAGCAAGTATACGTTGGTGATTGCTGCTGCCAAACGGGCGCGGATGCTTAATGAAGGTGCGCGCAGGATGGTGGATTCTCAATCGATGAAAGATGTTTCCATCGCCTTGGAAGAAATCAATTTGGGGAGAGTAGGGTACGAACGGTTAAAATAGTGAGGAGGGCTTGCCCATGCTTTCCGGCAAGCAGGTTGTGCTTGGTGTTACAGGCGGGATCGCCGCTTATAAAGCGGTTGAGCTTTGTCGGCTTTTTGTCAGGGAAGGTGCCGACGTAAGGGTGATATTAACGGCTGCAGCCAAACAGTTTGTAACTCCGCTCACCTTTCAGACGGTGAGCGGCAACAGGGTGTATGACGACCTGTTCGCGGGCAGCCGGCTTTATACTGTTGACCATGTGGGGTTGGCGCAGGCGGCCGACCTTATGCTAGTTGCCCCGGCCACAGCCAACTGCCTCGGCAAGTTGGCTGTCGGCATTGCTGATGATTTGCTGACCACCACGTTGCTGGCAGTCGGCTGTCCCGTGCTCTTAGCTCCGGCCATGAATACAAAGATGCTCGAAAATCCTGCCGTTCAAGAGAATATAGACAAGCTTACTATGCGCGGTTACAGGTTTGTTCCGCCGACAGAGGGCGAACTTGCCTGCGGAGACTGCGGGGGCGGACGCCTGGCGCCTGTGGACATTATTTTTGCCGCAGCCAAATCTCTTCTTTTGCCGTCAACGGAGCTAAGAGGGGTGCGGCTGCTTGTTACTGCCGGCCCCACGAGAGAAGCTATCGACCCGGTTCGCTACTTGACAAATCATTCGAGCGGGAAGATGGGTTATGCGGTAGCAAAGGCTGCGGCGGAGCAGGGAGCAGAAGTGACTTTAGTGTCCGGTCCGGTAACGTTACCGGCGCCGGCAGGTGTCAACATAGTGCATGTTACGACAGCGCAGGAAATGTATGCCGCGGTGCTTAATTTGTACCCGGAAATGGATGTCGTCGTAAAAGCGGCGGCGGTGGCAGATTACCGTCCTGCCGGCGTGCAAGAAACGAAAATCAAAAAAGACGGAGACATGGTCCTGTCTTTAGTGAGAACTCCGGATATTCTCGCGGAGCTTGGCAAATATAAGCAAAATCAGATTTTGGTAGGTTTTGCGGCTGAAACAGATAATTTGCGGGAGAACGCGTTGGCTAAATTGTTCCGCAAAAATCTTGAATTGATTGTGGCTAATGATCTGACGGAGGACGGCGCCGGTTTTAATACTGATACTAATGTTGTAAAGTTTTATTTCAGGGACGGCCAGGAGAGACAGCTTGCTCGGATGTCAAAGCTTGAGGTGGCAAGGGAAATTATCAGGGAAATTAAGAGAATGATGAATATTGCTACGGAAATTTCGTGAAAAAAGCCTCAATTTAGTTGAGGAGGGTAAGGGTGCTATGCATTGATAGAGATCTCTGCGGCTGCTGCCGCAGAGATCTCTATCTGGGGAGAAAAAAGGCCAGTACTGCCGGAGTAATGAAAACTTCAATCAGTGCTGCTAAGAATAGAAAGATAAAAATAATCGGCAGAACAATGCTGATTTCTTTGAAGATGTCTCTTAGGCTTGCACGGCGGCTGTGACCGGGAAGCGGAAAGATGAGATGGTAGCCCAGTTTCAGTCCCAGAGCCACACTTATCAAAAAGGCAGGTAGCTCAAAAACGCCGTGGGGTAAAATGCCCGCTAACAGTAGCGGCAGCGGCTGGGCAAATTCATGTGTCAGCTGAAAAGCGACTGTGCCCAAAATTGCGCCATTGGCCATGGCGGAAAAGAGCGGGGCGATTCCTAAGAATACGCCTAGCGCCATGACTTGGAGTGAAGCAAAAGTATTGTTTAAAAAGAGAATAGCTACGCCCCGCAGAGGATGACCGCCAAAGACCTGCTCTGTCAATTCTTTTAACATTGTCAGCGCGCTTTCTTCCATCATGGGCAACAGCAGCGGATCATAGGATAATGCGGCAAACATGAGCAACGTGCCGCCCATAAAAAATAGAGCTGCCAAGATCAGCCAAGAGCGGTTATCAAGGATAATCTTTGAAAATTTTCTGTACATGGTCAGATCCCTCCAGTACTATTATACTTGTTGTTTTTCATGTTGCACAAGGGGAACGTTGCATGATGTGGAATACATCTCTATATTAATAGAAGCCGGAGGAAATCAGTGGAAGCTTTAGCGGAAATCATCGTCGGAATTAAAAGTGATAACCTGGATAGGTCTTTTACATATCGGGTGCCTCAAGGCATGGAGATTCAGGCTGGGAGCCGGGTAGTTGTCCCGTTTGGCGGGCAACGCTTGGAAGGATACTGTATTGCCGTCACAACTGGAGCGGGAGACAAGGGGCAGGGGCAGAAAGATTTTGAATATAAAGAAATTGCCGCGCTTCTTGATGACGCGCCGGTGTTAAGCGAAGAACTAATTGAATTGTCGGCCTGGGGCGCGGCAAGATGGCTTTGCCGCAGAACGGATTTGTTGCAGGCCATGGTTCCAGCCGGCTTGCGTTTTACTACGTCAAAATGGGTGACTTTGCTGGAAGGTGTCGATTCGGAGAGGCCCGAACTGCTGTGGTTGAGGGAAAACGGCCCGGCGTCCTTGGCTGTCTGGCAGAAATTATTTCCGGCAACGAAACGTGCGGATGAGTTGCGCCGCCTGCAGCAGAAAGGTATAATTAAGCTAAATAATCGTGAATTCCGTGGCATTGGGCAAAAAAAAGTGCAAAGCGCTCACTTGCTGTCGGCAGGGCAAGCTGCTTTGCCAATGGGAAAGAAACAGGAATTAGCGCTGCAATTGTTGCGTGAGCACGGCTCCATGGCGCTTGCGGCGCTGGTTGATGCGGGAGTAAGCCGGGCCACCATTCACTCCTTGGCGGAAAAAGGCTGGATTGATATTTGTGAGCAGTTCGTGCGCCGTGACCCGTTGGCCGGAGAAACTTTTTTGGCAACGAGCTCTATAGAGTTGACATTATCGCAGGCTGAGGCAATTAGGCAGGTGGAATCAGCGAGGAGTGGGAGCGGGCAAGAAGTTGTCCTGTTGCATGGCGTGACAGGCAGCGGCAAAACAGAAGTCTATCTGCAGTCAATCGGCAAGGTGGCTGCCGCCGGAATGGGCAGCATTGTGCTTGTACCGGAAATAGCCCTGACACCGCAGATGATTGAACGGTTTGTTGCGCGCTTTGGCAGACTGGTTGCCGTGTTGCATAGTCGGCTATCTGCCGGGGAACGGTACGATGAATGGCGGCGTATTATTACAGGGGAGGCCTTGGTAGTTGTGGGGGCTCGTTCCGCAGTGTTTGCTCCGTTTAAGCAATTGGGACTTATTGTCTTGGATGAGGAACATGAAGCCAGCTATAAACAGGATGAGGCGCCCCGCTATCACGCTCGGGATGTGGCATTATGGCGCGCAAAAAAACATGGAGCAGCCTTGCTGTTAGGGAGTGCAACTCCTTCCCTGGAATCTTACAACGCCGCACTTAGCGGGGATTACGCTTTGTGCCTTCTGCCGGAAAGGGTGGAAAACCGACCATTGCCTCCGGTGGATGTGGTAGATATGCGTCAGGAACTAAAGGAAGGACATCGCAGTATTTTTAGCCGCGCCTTGTTAAGTGCGCTGGAAAAGGTGCAACAGGAAAAGAAACAGGCTATCTTGTTATTAAATCGCAGGGGATATGCCACCTTTGTGCTCTGTCGTGGGTGCGGATTTGTGATGCGTTGTAAAATGTGCAACGTATCTCTTAAGTTTCATTTAGCTGAAGAAGTGCTCCGTTGTCATTATTGTAATTACGGTGAGCCGTACCCCTCTGAGTGCCCGGTCTGTGCCAGCCGCTATATCAGGCATTTTGGCACAGGAACGCAAAAAGTTGCAGAAGAGCTAATCAAGTATTTCCCTGCTTTCAGGGCAGCCAGGGTGGATGCCGATAGCACTGCCCGTAAAGGGGCATATCAGAAAATCTTTAGCGCCTTCAAAAGTGGCAGCATAGATGTGTTAATCGGTACTCAGATGGTGGCAAAAGGCCTGGATTTCCCCAATGTAACTTTGGTGGGTGTTATTACCGCAGATACTACCATTAATCTGCCTGATTTCAGGGCGGGAGAGCGGACATTCCAATTGCTGACTCAGGTAGCCGGCAGGGCGGGCAGGGGAAATTTTGGCGGCAGAGTGCTTGTGCAGACTTACACACCGGATCACTATGCGATTCAGGCAGCGAGAACCCATGATTTCGAGTCTTTTTTTGCTCAGGAGAGTAAGGCGCGGCAAGAATTGGGGTATCCTCCCTATGCGATGTTTATCCGCTTGTTATTGATTGGTTCCGAAGAGGGCAAAGTGGTAGAGGCAGCTGCCTTGCTGGCCGCGCTCTTAGAGGAAACAGAAATTCTCGGACCGTCTCCTTGCCCTCTTGAACGGATTAAAGGCCAGTTTCGTTGGCAAGTGGTCGCGCGCGGAGATGCCTTGGAGCCGTTGTTGCATAAGGTGCGAGAGGCAGCAGAAAGCTTTCGCAAAAGTCTGCTGTCTGGCTCGGTTCGCCTTGTGTTGGATGTGGAGCCGCAGAGTTTGCTGTAGTCTGCAAAAAATTGCCGAACTGGAGAGGACGAAGAAGATGGCAAGCAGAGTCATTAGAACAAAAGGGGATCCTGCGCTGCGGGAAGTGGCCTTAGAAGTCAAGAAAATTACGCCTCAGGTTAAGAAACTTTTGGATGAGTTGGCGGAGACGATGTATGCCGCTGAAGGCGTTGGCTTGGCTGCTCCCCAGGTAGGAATCGCCAAGCGCCTGATTGTAATTGACGTGCAGGACCAAAACGGATTATTGAAACTGATAAACCCGCATATTATTGAAAGAAAAGGCAGAGAAAAGGCAGCGGAAGGCTGCCTAAGTTTCCCGGGTGTGGCCGGTGAAGTGGAACGGGATGAAACTGTGATTGTTCAGGCAACTGATCCGGATGGCAACATGGTGCGAATTTGTGCCTCCGGCTTGCTGGCACGTGCCTTTCAGCATGAGATTGACCATCTTGACGGGATTCTGTTTGTGGACAGAGTGACTTGTTTTATAGGTGAGCAAAACGGAGAAGTGGGTCGTGAAAAAGGATGAAGGAGACAAGGATAGTTTTCTTCGGTACGCCGGAGTTTGCGCTTTATGCGCTGGATTCGCTGCAAAAATCCTTTACGGTTGCGGCTGTCGTTACGCAGCCTGATCGTCCAAGCGGCCGGGGGAAAAAAATCTTGCCGTCGCCTGTTAAGCTGAGAGCGCAAGCGCTGGGGATTCCGTTGTTTCAACCAGTAAAAATCAGAACCGCGGAATTTGCGGCCTGGCTGCAAAGCATCTCGCCCGATTTTCTGGTAACGGCTGCCTACGGAAAAATCCTTTCGCCGCAGATTCTTGCTGTGCCGAGGATTAGCGCACTAAATGTTCATGCTTCGTTATTGCCGCGCTGGCGCGGTGCTGCGCCTATCCACCGGGCGGTCTTGGCAGGTGATTGCGAAAGCGGGATAACTATTATCGAGATGGATGAGGGGATGGATACAGGGGATATAATTTTACAGGATTCAGTCCCTATTGGCCTTAATGAAACAAGCGGTGATTTGCACGATAAATTGACAGATTTGGGTGCGAAGCTGATTGTGGAGGCGGTGACGGCGATTTTGGCGGGCACGGCAAAAAAAGTAGCGCAAGACGACAACCTAGCCACTTTGGCACCACCATTAACAAAAGAGGAAGAAATGTTGGACTGGTCTGCCAGTACTGGCGTGATTCATAACCAAATACGGGGCATGAGTCCCTGGCCTGGCATGTATACACGGTTTAAGGGTGAGCGTCTTAAAATCTGGGCCGGACGTCCGCTTCATTTGAGCGGCGCAAATTGTGGGCAAGTGCTGGCGGCTGGTAAAGAAGGGATTTTGGTTGGCACCGGTGATGGCGCGTACTGCATCTCCCTGCTGCAGCCTCCAGGTAAAAAAATAATGGATGCCGCCGCTTTTCTGAGGGGCAATTTGCTGCTCCCCGGGGCGATACTTGGAAAATAAGCTGCTGTATAGTACAATAAAGACAGGAGGTGGCGCGCCAGTGATTAAAAAGAGATTATATTTGAGTTTGCTCGCAGTCACAATGTTGTTGTTTGCCGGGGCGCTGGCGTATGCTTGGCTCACCTTCTTTCAACGTGATGCCGGGCTGTTTCGCTATCTGCTGGTAATTGCCGTGACTGTGGTGCTGGCTTGTCTGGCAGTGATCGGTCTGGGATTTGTGGGCATTGTGCTTTCCATTGTCTCAGATAAAAATATAGTTTTCTTGAACAAACCTATCAATTTTACGGTTTCCTTGCTTTATCCGGTAGTGCTGTGGGTAGGAAAAGCGTTTAAAATAGCCCAAGATAAAATCCAGCGTTCTTTTGTGGAAGTAAACAACCACTTGGTGCGGGCAAAAAAAGGCAGGCTTCAACCGCAGCAACTGCTGGTGTTGCTGCCCCACTGTTTACAGGAGAGGGATTGCGAACACCGAATTACCAGTAAGCTGGAGAACTGTACCGATTGCGGAGCTTGCCAAGTAGGAGCTCTGCTGGCTTTATGCAAGCGGCTCGGCGTCCACTTGCGGATTGCCACCGGGGGTACGCTGGCCAGGGAAGCGGTAAAGACAATCAGGCCACGCGCTATTGTGGCAGTAGCTTGTGAACGAGATTTGACGAGCGGCATCTTGGATTGTATTCCTTTGCCGGTGCTTGGCATTACCAATAACAGACCTAACGGACCTTGCCATAATACCGGTGTAAGTCTCGATGCGGTGGAGAAAGCGATTAAATTCTTTATCGGAGGAGGAGAGACAAATGTTCATGTTCTTACCTGATGCCACTTGGATTATAATATTGCCGGCATTTGTTTTTGCCCTATGGGCGCAAACAAGGGTTCAGTCAGCTTACGGAAAATACTCGCGCGTTTTTGCTCGTTCCGGAATCAGCGGCGCTCAATCGGCAAGACGGCTGCTGGATGCTGCCGGGCTAAGTAATATTGCGGTGGAGCAGGGACAAGGGCATCTAACTGATCATTATGACCCAAGAAGCGGTGTGGTCCGTCTCTCGCCCGGCGTTTATCAAAGCAGTTCTTTGGCTGCCCTTGGCATCGCGGCTCACGAAGCCGGTCATGCCATCCAGCATGGAGAAGGCTACATGCCGCTGGCTTTTCGCAATAATATTTTTCCTGTAGCCAATATTGGTTCACGGATGGCTGTTCCTTTATTCTTCATCGGCTTTCTCTTTGGAGGTGCCGGCCAAGGTTTGGCGTGGCTAATGGATGTGGGGATTCTCTTTTTCTCCTTTGCTGTCTTATTTCAAATAATCACCTTGCCGGTTGAATTTAACGCTTCTACTCGTGCAGTCGCACTGCTGGAGGGGAGCGGTTTTATCAGCCGTGATGAAGTAGGACCCACGCGGCAGGTATTAAACGCAGCGGCTTTGACTTATCTTGCTGCGGCTGCAGTTGCTATCACGCAGCTGATCCGGCTGTTGATTTTGCGTGACAGACGGAATTAAGATGGATAAGCGGCGAAAAAGGGATGCCAGAGAAGCCAGCCTAATGGCGTTGCAGCGGGTGGAAGAGGACGGGGCGTTTGTTAATCTGGCTCTGGCCGAGGTGTTGGCCGCAGCGCCCATGGAGCAGCGGGATAAGGGGTTGGCGACGGAAATAACCTACGGTGTAATCACCCATAGGCTGACGCTCGATTGGATGATCAGCCAAGTTGCCGCGCGTCCTGTGGAAAAAATTGATGCTTCGCTTTTGCAAATTTTGCGCATCGGTTTTTACCAGCTCTTTTATCTAAACAGGATTCCTGCCTCTGCCGCAGTGTATGCCACGGTGGAGTTGGCTAAAAAGGGGAAAAAGAAGGGGTTGGCCCCTTTTGTTAACGGTGTGTTGAGAGGTGCTTTGCGGCAAAAGGATAGTTTGCCTTGGCCGGAGCGCTCCGACGACGAGTCAGCCTACCTTGCTCTGCGCCATGCTCATCCTCAGTGGTTAGTGAAGCGCTGGCTGGCACAATATGGTTCTCAGGAGACTGAGGAATTGCTGCAAGCAAATAACAGGCCTGCGCCGCTGACGGCTCGTGTCAATACGTTGCTGACGACCAGGGAGGGTTTGCTGACTTCTTTAGCGGGGGAAGGGGTCGAAGCTGCCCCCAGCTTGGCGGCTCCCGAAGGAGTTATTTTTAAAACCGGCGGACGTCTGACTTCTTTGGCTGCGTACAGGCAGGGGTTGTTTCAAGTACAAGGGGAAAGCGCTATGTTCGCCGCCAGGATTTTGGCGCCACTTCCGGGCGAGGATGTGCTGGATTGCTGCAGTGCTCCCGGTGGGAAGACAACGCACTTGGCTCAACTGATGGAAAACCAGGGAAAAGTTCTGGCATTAGATATTTATCCGCACCGCTTGGCACTGGTGGAAGCAAACTGTCGCCGTTTAAGGGTGGATAATGTGCGTACCTTCTGTCTGGATGCAAGGGAAATCGACCCGCTTAAGCAGGGGTTTTTCGACAGAATTTTATTAGACGTGCCATGTTCCGGACTGGGTGTGCTGCGGCGAAAACCGGATTTAAAGTGGCGCATTGAGGAAAAAGATATTTTTGAGTTGGCACAGTTGCAGAAAGAGCTTGTTCAGGCTGCTCTTTCTGTGTTGAAACCTGGGGGAGCCATGCTTTACTGCACGTGTACTAATGAGCCGGAAGAAACAGAAGAAGTGGTTGCCCATACTCTATTAAATAACCGAGATTTGTCTTTGGGAGAGCTTGCTTCCAGTCTGCCGCCGCAGTGCCAAGCAGGAGTTGGCGAATTTGGAGTTCACTTGCTGCCGCAGCGCCATCGCTTGGATGGGTTTTTCTTCAGCCTTTTAAAAAAGCGATAATTGAAAGAAAATGGCGGCCTACTGGCCGCATTGCAATTTAGCGGTCGGTTTGGTATACTTGCTTGAGGAATGAGCGCATTGAGCGGCAGCAACGTTAACTCATGCGCCAAGCGGTAAGGACGTGTGTTGGATGAGGAAAAAAATTAATATCTTGGCATTATCCCCTGAGCAATTTGCGGTTCTATTGTCCGGGCTTGGCCACCCGGCGTACAGAGCTGGGCAGATTTTGGTCTGGCTTTATCAGAAAGGTGCCCGCTCATTCGCGGAGATGACTAATTTGCCAAAATCATTACGCCAGCAATTGAGCGAATTTGCTGAAATCGGTTTTTTGGAGACGGTAAAGCGGCAGGTATCAAGAGACGGAACGGAGAAATATCTATTTGCGTTGGCAGACGGTCAGATGGTGGAGACAGTTGGCCTGCCTTATAATATCGGCTACAGTGCCTGTATCTCGACACAGGTTGGTTGTAAAATGGGCTGCATTTTTTGCGCTTCGGGATTGCCCGGCTTTGGCCGCAATCTTTCTGCCGCAGAAATTTTGGCTCAAGTGCTGCAAATTAAAGAGGAATTGTCTGCACAAGGCAAGGAATTAAAAAGCTTGGTTCTGATGGGCACAGGTGAACCGCTCGACAATTTTGCCGCCATGGTGCCTTTTCTCGAAGCGGTAAGAGATCCCCAACGGCTCGGGATGAGTTTGCGCCATGTGACACTTTCTACTGCCGGGCTGGTGCCAAAAATCAGGGAATTGGCAGCACTTAAACTGCCGCTTACTTTGGCAGTGTCGCTCCATGCGTCAAACAATACTCTGCGAGATAAAATAATGCCGATTAACAAAAAATATCAGATGGAAGAACTGCTTGCCGCTTGTGATGAGTACTCTAAGTTGACAGGCCGGCGGATAACATATGAATATACGCTGATTGAAGGCTTAAATGATGGGATTAAAGAAGCACGTGAGCTGGCGCTCCTTCTGAAAAAAAGAGCTTGTCATCTTAATCTGATTCCCTTTAATGCGGTGCCGGAATTAGGGCTGAGCCCCAGTCCTCAGCCGGTCATGCAGGCATTTGTGGCTGCCTTGCGTAGCAGCGGCCTTAAGGTGACTGTCAGACGCAGGCTGGGTGCAGATATTGCCGCAGCCTGCGGGCAGTTAAGTAACAAGATGAGTGGGGATTGTTAGCATGCAAAGGGTGAAAGTAATGAGAGCTGCGGGGATTAGCCATCCGGGAAGAGTGAGAGAAAAAAATGAAGACGGCTATCTTATTTGGCAGGAAGGAGCACTTTCTCTTTTTGCCGTGGCTGACGGGATGGGTGGACATGCCGCCGGAGAAGTGGCCAGCACGCTTGCCCTGGAAACTGTTAAACAATCTTTGATAGAGCAACGGCTAACGCTTCAGGAGAAAGTTGGAGAAGGCTGCGCTATTGAGCCGTATTTAGCAGAAATATTAACTGCCGCCAACGATAAAATTCTCCTGGCAGGCGGTAATGGGACAGAGTGCGTCGGAATGGGGACAACACTGACGTTGCTTTTTGCTGTTTCAGGGCAGGCATGGATTGGGCATATCGGCGACAGCCGCGCATATTTGCTGCGCCAAGGCCGCTTGGAGATGCTTACTGAAGACCATACCTTAGTGTCGCAACTGGCTCGTTCCGGTCAGATTAGTGAAGAAGAGAAGAAAAGCCATCCTCAGCGCCATATTCTGACTCAGGCCCTGGGTACGGAGCATGCACCGTCATATGATATTCAAAAATTTTTGCTGCAAGCTGGTGATCTTTTTCTGCTTTGCACTGACGGTCTCTATGGGTTGGTGGATGATGAAGAGCTGCTTTTTGAGCTTCAGGCAGCTGACCCGCCGGAAGTTATTCTGGAACGGTTGGTTGAGCAGGCTAATGAGCGGGGTGGCATTGATAATATAACGGCAATACTAGTGATCGCTTCATAATGTCGGTTTGATGACTGAGGTGACGAGATGATTGGCAAGATTTTGGGGAAGCGCTACCAGGTGGTAGAAAAAATTGGCGATGGCGGGACTGCCTTTGTCTTTAAAGGGATGGACAATCTGCTTAACCGCCATGTGACAATTAAAGTATTGCGCCCTGAATATGTGAGCGACCTTGATTTTGTTCGCCGTTTTCGCCGGGAAGCACAAGCTGCTGCCAGCCTTTCCCATCCGAATATTGTGAGTATTTACGATGTGGGTGAGGAAGACGGCATCCGCTATATTGTGATGGAATATATTCAAGGGCAGTCTTTAAAGGAATTGATTGATGACCTTGGCCGTTTGCCGGTACGCATGGCGGTGGATTATGCCTGTCAGATAGCTCACGCTTTAAGTAAAGCCCATAAACATGGCATTATCCATCGCGATATTAAGCCTCACAATATTTTGATTGGTGAGGACGGACGCTTAAAAGTGACTGATTTCGGTATCGCTCAAGCTGTGACTGCCTCCACAGTAACTTACAGCGATGCTTTCTTAGGTTCGGTTCATTATTTTTCACCGGAGCAGGCAAGCGGCGGCCAAACAGATGAAAAGTCCGATATTTACTCACTTGGCATTGTGCTTTTCGAAATGCTGACGGGAAAAGTTCCATACAGCGGCGATTCTCCTGTTTCGGTGGCGCTAAAACATATCCAGGAGCCGTTTCCAAAGCCGCGGGAAATTAATTCGCAAATCCCTATCGCTGTCGAGCGTATTATTCGCAAAGCGGCAGAAAAGAATCCGGAGAACCGCTACATCTCAGCACGGGAAATGTCCGGCGAGTTGTCGAATTTTTTAAACGGCAAAGAAAATGTGGCCACTGAACAGTTGTTTACTCCTAACCTCAGCCAGACGAAAAATTTAAATTCAAACAAAAAAAGAAGGTTGAAGCCGATCCATCGGGCAGCGCTCGTTGCAGCATTGCTAATGATTGCCTTGCTGATATATGGTGTTCTGACCTTGCGTGCATACTGGATTGTCCCTGATGTGGAAGTGCCGGTGGTGGAAGGGGAATTATTGTCTCAGGCGGCAAGCATTTTAGCTGACGCAGGGCTGGCTCACCGCGTGTCAGACCAAGTGGTCAGTGATCTTGTGCCGGCGGGCTATGTGATTAGCCAATCGCCAGCGGCCGGGCGGGTCGTTAAAAAAGGTCGGGAAATTGAACTTGTCCTGAGTACCGGGCCGGATCTGGTTGAAGTCGCAGATGTGATGGGGAAAATGGTGCGTGAAGCCACACTGCTTTTAGAAGGGCAGGGATTTGCGGTAGAAGTTCTGGAACGACACAGCGAGGAGCTCTCCGGAACAGTCATTGCTCAGAATCCCGGCAGGGGACATCGTATTTCCAGGGGGTCCACGGTAACAATAAATGTAAGTATCGGGGGTAAACCTTTCCCCGTGCGTGATTTGCGCGGGCTGAATTTGGAGGACGCAAAAAAATGGCTGGAACTTTTTGGTCTTGAATTGCGCTTTGTAGCGGAGGATGATAGTGATACCTTTACGGCTGGGCAGGTGATCGATCAAATTCCCGCAGCCGGTGAGTTAGTGCAGGCCGGAACTTTGGTAGATTTGACTGTCAGCAAAGGTCCCGGGCAGCCCGGATTGCAAAGACATGAGATTCAAATTCCCACTAATGATATTCCTGTAGGCGAGGAAGTAACCGTAATTGTTCGCGATGCTGCTGGTGAGCGGACAGAGAAGTTTCGAAGTACAGGTGAACAGATTGTCACTTTCGGTTTAGGCAGCGGAGAAGTGGAAGTGCGTTGGCAAAATAATGTGGAGATCAGAAATTTTCCATAGAACTAGGGGTGAAGGTGCTGCGGGGAATTATTATTAGAGCAGTAGGCGGTTTTTATGATGTGCGGGCAGAAGACGGCGTCGAATACCGCTGCAGTGCCCGCGGCCGCTTTAAGAAGGATGGGACAACGATCTATGTGGGGGATCGCGCCAGTATAACTCCCCTGTCCGGGCAGGAAGGAGTCTTGGATGCGGTTGAACTGCGTGAGACGTTTTTGGCCCGCCCTCAGGTTGCCAATGTGGAGCAGGTGGTGATCGTCTGTGCGCCGCAAAACCCTCAGCTCTCCCTGCAGCTCTTGGACAGATTGCTCGTGTTGGCTGAAAACGAGCAATTGCGAGCCATTATTTGTATGAATAAAGAAGATCTGCCCCATGAGGAAGCGGAGCAATCTTTGCGCAATCTCTACGAGAGTGCCGGATATCTGCTGCTGATGACTAGTGCAAAATTTGGGCAGGGGATAGAAGAACTGAAACAGGAACTCTGCGGCAGAATCTCGGTGCTGGCCGGTCCGTCAGGCGTGGGGAAATCATCGCTCCTAAACAGTATTCAGCCCGGCTTAAAGCTGCGCACCGGTGAAATTTCTGAAAGACTGAAGAGCGGCCGGCATACTACACGTCAGGTTGAACTATTGGCGCTGGATTGCGGCGGCTTAGTGGCAGACACACCCGGATTTAGTCAGTTACTTTTAGCGGCTGTTTCCCCGCAAAGATTGCCGTTATGTTTTCCTGAATTTTCCTTGTTTGCTCCAAAGTGTCGTTTTACTCCCTGCAGACACCGGGATGAGCCGGATTGTGCTGTGAAAAAGGCGGTTGCCTCCGGCAAGATAGCTGAGTCACGCTTCAAGAACTATCTCGTCTTTCTGGACGAGGTTTTAACCCAGGAGAGGAGGTACTGACATGGTTAAAATTGCCCCATCGCTGCTGTCTGCCGATTTTTCCCGCCTGGCGGAAGAAGTGAAAAAGGTTGAGGAAGGCGGAGCGCATTGGTTGCATTTTGATGTAATGGATGGGCATTTTGTTCCTAATATCACCATCGGTCCACAAGTTGTCAGCTCGTTACGCAGTCAATCTTCATTGTTCTTTGATGTGCATTTGATGATTGAAAAACCTGAGCGTTATTTGGAGGCTTTTATGCGAGCCGGAGCCGACTTGATCACTGTGTCGGCGGAAGCATGCACTCATCTGCATCGTGTGTTACAGATGATTCGTGACTTGGGAGTTAAAGTCGGAGTGGCGCTGAATCCGGCAACGCCACTCTCCGTGCTGGAATATGTTTTGACTGACATTGATCTGGTGTTGATTATGAGTGTAAATCCCGGTTTTGGCGGACAGAAATTTATTCCGTCCGCTTTAGCGAAAATCCGCCGTTTAAAAGAGCTGCTTGGGGATCTTCCTATTCATCTTCAGGTGGATGGCGGAATCACTGCGGAAACAGCGCCGCAGGTTAAAGAGGCTGGCGCCACTGTGCTGGTAGCGGGAACGGCAATTTTTGGAGAGACGGATGTGGTAGCAGCTATCAAGATGCTCAAGACAGAAAAAAAGTTGGTATAATGCCTACTCTATGCTATAATCTATTTGTAATTCCTTCAGGGACAGGTGAGAAGGTTAGCCTTCAATTCCTAACCGGCGGTAAAGCCCGCGAGCCATTGGCTGATCCGATGCTATTTCGGAGCCGACAGTAAAGTCTGGATGGGAGAAGGAAGGCTTATTTCCGTGCCATCAACCCTGGGAAACTCCCGGGGTTTTTATTTACCTTAAAAAGAAGAGGTGTTTGCTGAAATGGAAGCAGACCAGCGCTATATGCGCCTTGCGTTGGATTTGGCGGCGCAAGGGCTTGGCGGCACCAGTCCAAATCCCATGGTAGGAGCGGTGTTGGTAAAGGATGGCGAAATAATCGGCACTGGTTATCACCAGCGGGCGGGTGGGCCTCATGCGGAAATTATTGCTCTGGAAGAGGCGGGGGCCGCGGCAGCTGGAGCTACCCTTTATGTAACGTTGGAACCGTGTTCCCATACAGGAAGAACACCGCCTTGCACCGAACGGATTATTGCGGCCGGCATCCGTAAAGTTGTGGTAGGCATGCGCGACCCAAATCCACTAGTTAATGGACGGGGGCTCGCCCGACTGGAGGAAGCAGGCCTCAAACTTAAAACAGGCGTTTTAGAGGAGAGGGCTGCGCGGCTGAATGAAGTTTTTGTCAAGTATATAACTGTCAGACGCCCTTTTGTAACGATGAAAGCTGCCATGACACTGGATGGCAAAATTGCTACTCGCAGCAAAGCCTCACGTTGGATTTCCGGCCAGCGTTCCCGGGAATACGTTCATGGGCTTAGGCACCAGCACGATGCGATAATGGTCGGCATCGGCACGCTGCTGGCCGACAACCCACGACTGACGGCACGTCTGCCGGGGGGCAGCAAAAATCCCTTGCGTGTAATTATTGATAGTAAAGCCAGAACCCCGTTGACTGCCGAGGTGATTGTTGAACAACCGGAGAACACTTTGCTTTTTGTGACAGATAGCGCACCGGAAGAGCGAGTTACTGCTTTGCAGGCAAGCGGTGTCACTTTGGTAAGGCTCACACCGGACCTGATGGGTCTTGTGCCGTTGCCTGCCGTTATGGATGAATTGGGTCGTCGAGAAATCATGTCAGTGTTAGTGGAGGGGGGCAGTAACCTTAATTATTCCCTGTTGGAACACGGCCTGGTAGACAAAGTGAATATCTTTGTTGCCCCACTGCTGTTTGGAGGCAGCGGCGCGCCGTCTCCGGTGGGTGGAGAAGGGGTAGCGACTGTGGAAGAAGCGTGGCAGGTGCGGGATATAGAAATAAACCGTTATGAAGCAGATCTTTTGATTACAGGATATATTGTTTATCCCAAGTAGCGATAGGAGGCGCCATGTTTACTGGTATAGTGGAAGAATTGGGATTGGTAAAGTTGTTGTCTGTGCGGGCTGATACAGCGCAGCTGCAGTTGTCTGCACAGACAGTCCTGACTAATGTGAAGTTGGGGGACAGTATCGCTGTAAATGGTGTCTGCCTGACGGTAGTTACTTTTTCAGCTCGGGAGTTTGCGGTTGATGTGATGCCGGAAACGTTGCGCAGGAGCAACTTAATGGAGCTTAAGCCAGGTGATGCGGTGAATTTGGAACGTGCGCTGGCCTTTGGCGGCCGCCTTGGCGGCCATCTGGTAAGCGGCCATGTGGACGGAATCGGCCATATTACAGAACGTCGCTTGGAAGGAAATGCAGTACTTTTTCGTTTTAGCGTTCCGTGCGATGTTTTGCGTTATATCATCCCCAAGGGGAGTGTTGCTGTAGACGGAATTTCACTGACTGTGACAGACACGGGTTTAGACTGGTTTTCTGTTTCAGTGATTCCTCATACTGTTTCTCACACTACACTGGGCAGGAAAAGGGAAGGGGAGAAAGTAAACCTGGAAAATGACATGATCGGCAAATATGTGGAGCGCCTGCTTTTAACCAAGCGGGATGAAAAGCAGAAAGAAGATATTTCCGTGGATTTCTTAAAGCAAAATGGGTTTCTTCAATAAATAAGGAGTGAGCTTTTGTGAAATTCAATACGATTGAAGAAGCGCTTGAAGATCTGCGACTGGGTAAGATGATTGTGGCTGTGGACGACGAAGACAGGGAAAACGAAGGAGATCTAGTGATGGCGGCAGAAAAAGTGACGCCGGAAGCTATTAACTTCATGGCAAAATATGGCCGCGGGCTGATTTGTGCTCCGCTGGAAGCACAGCGGGCTAACCAGTTGGAACTCCCCCCCATGGTGGCAAACAACACGGATGCCCATTTCACCGCGTTTACAGTATCGGTTGATTCCACCCATTCCACCACTGGAATTTCTGCGCGGGAACGGGCCGAAACGATTCAGGCGCTGATTTCTCCGGAGACAAAACCGGGTGACTTGCGGCGTCCCGGTCATATTTTCCCACTGAAAGCGATGGAGGGCGGCGTTTTACGTCGTGCCGGCCACACGGAAGCAGCAGTCGACCTGGCAGTGATGGCGGGGTTATATCCGGCAGGAGTCATTTGTGAGATTATGGCTGAGGATGGAACGATGGCACGTGTGCCGCAGCTCATGCAGTTTATTCTTGAGCACGATCTGAAGATTATCACTATTGCAGAGTTGATTAAGTACAGAATGCAAAAAGAAAAGCTGGTTCGCCGTGCCGGTGAGGCGCATCTGCCTACCCAGTACGGTGATTTCAGGATTATTGCTTATGAAAATAATGTGGACAAACATGAACATCTGGCTATTGTGAAAGGCGAGATTAATCCGGAAGTTCCGGTGCTTGTTCGCGTTCATTCCGAATGCATGACTGGCGATGTATTTGCTTCGCAGCGTTGTGACTGTGGTTCTCAACTGGCCAATGCCCTAAGGCTGATTGAAGAGGAAGGATGCGGAGTGGTAATATATATGCGCCAAGAAGGCCGCGGCATTGGTTTAGTCAATAAAATCAAGGCTTACGCCCTGCAGGATGCAGGTAAAGATACTGTGGAAGCCAATGAGGAATTGGGCTTTGCGCCTGATTTGCGTGATTACGGTGTGGGCGCACAAATTCTGGTAGATCTGGGCGTGCGTCAAATTCGGCTGCTGACTAACAACCCCAGGAAAATAAGGGGCTTGGAAGGCTATGGCCTGACTTTGCTGGAACGTGTCCCTATTGAAATACTGCCCTGCCGGTATAACCAAGACTACTTGGATACAAAAAAGCAAAAACTTGGCCATATATTAACAAAACGCTGCCTGTAACGGCAGGAAAGTTAATCCAGAGGAGGCGAATTTGTTGGTGAAACTGTATGAAGGTCAATTAGTTGCGCGGGATTATAGATTTGGCATTGTGGTTGGTCGGTTTAACGAATTTATTTCCGGTAAGCTTTTGAGCGGTTGTCTGGACGCGCTTAAACGCCATGATGCGGCTGAAGAAAGCATTGAGGTGGCTTGGGTGCCGGGTGCGTTTGAAGTGCCGCTGGTGGCGCAAAAAATGGCAGCCGGCAAGCGTTATGATGCGGTAATTTGTCTTGGTGCAATAATTCGCGGGGCTACACCTCATTTTGAATATGTTTCTGGCGAAGTAGCCAAAGGCATTGCGAAAGTTTCACTGGACACGGGTGTGCCGACCATTTTTGGAATTATTACCAGCGATACACTGGAGCAGGCTATTGAGCGCGCCGGTACGAAGGCTGGCAATAAAGGCTGGGATGCTGCTGTCAGTGCTATCGAAATGGCAGATCTTTTAAGGAAGATCGGTTAAGCAAGCAGTCTATGATTGTCCGGAAGTGGGTGATTTTTTGGAAACAGATGAAAAAATGTTGATTAGTTTGTGTAAGCGGGGAGACCTCTCGGCCTACGATAGACTGATGCAGCGCTATGAAAAAAAAGTATACGCTCTCTGTTTCCGGATGGCGGGAAACCAGGATGATGCGGCAGATTTGGCCCAGGAAGCTTTCCTTAAAGCTTTCCGGGCTTTGCCTTCGTTTAATGGTCAGGCGCAGTTTTCAACCTGGCTCTACAGAATTGTGACAAACACCTGCTTGGATGAGCAGAGGAGGCAAGCCAGACGTCCTCAACTTTTCTCACTCGACAAGCCGCTTAATACTGAAGACGGGCAGTTGATGCTTACCCTCCCTGCAGAAGCGTCTGATCCGTTAGATACAGCTTTATCGCAAGAGACGGAAGCTGAAATTAAGACACTGCTGAGCATGCTTCCTGCATCACAGCGGATCGTCTTGGTGCTGCGAGACATGGAGGGCTATAGTTACGAAGAAATTGCCCGCATTCTTAATTTAAACGGCGGGACGGTAAAGTCCAGGCTGAATAGGGCTCGAGCAAGGCTGCGTGATCTTTATCTCAAAAAAGAGGAACTTTTCTCACCGACAGTACATCTAAAGAGGAAGGAGGGGAGGGATAGGTCGTGAGCTGTGAAAAGTTTAGAGAGAATATGGCTGCCTATCTGGATTGTTTGCTTTCAGACAAGGAGCTGTGTGAATTTCAGGCGCATCTTTCTGTCTGTAAGACATGCAGGCAGGAAGCAGAAGAATTACAAAGCATGTTTTCTTGGTTAAAGCAGGCTGGCGATGTAACCCCGCCCAAGGATTTGCGCGAGTCTGTGCTTGCGGAATTGAAGCTGGAAGAAGGCAGAAAAGTGAGACGTTTTTTCCCGGGTTTTTCTCAGGCTGTTGCCGCCGCCGTCGTGTTTATCATGCTCGTGGTAGGCAATCTTTCTCTCCTTCCGACGTCGCGCGTTAGTGATGCCGTACCTATGAGAGCGGCTTATCAGGAAGAATCCCGGGCGGCGACGCCACCTGCTGATGCCGCAATCTATACCCAAAATTTACGGGAAAGTGAACAGTTTAGCGATAAGAGTGAGTTAAGTTCTGAGGCCGAGCGCAATACTTCCTCTCACCGCCTAGCTCTGAATCTTGTCTTGATACCGCTTTTCCTTTTCTTTGCTATGCGTTTTCAACGAAGGAGAAAGGAGGCTGACTGAGAAGGTGAATGAGAAATTCCTGATTATCGACGGGAGCAGCCTGGTATATCGCGCTTTCTATGCTCTGCCGCTATTGCAGACGCGGCAGGGATTGTATACAAATGCTGTTTATGGTTTCGCCACCATGCTTTTGCGCTTGCTGGAGGAGGAGAAACCTGACTATGTGGCAGTAACTTTTGATCAAGGGAAAGTTACGTTTCGCCATGAAAGATTTGCGGCGTACAAAGCAACCAGAGAAAAAACGCCCGGTGAACTGAGCGAACAATTTGCTCTTGTCCACTCCTTGCTGGCGGCTCTTGCCATTCCAATTGTGGAAAAAGCGGGCTTTGAGGCAGATGATCTAATCGGTACCTTGGCTAAAGAGGCAGTCAAAAAGGGCATCAGTCCGCTAATTGTTTCCGGTGATGCTGATGTCTTCCAGTTGGTAAGCACGCCAGCTGAAGTTATTTACACTCGGCGCGGCATCACTCAGGTTGAGCGCTACACTGCAAAAGTGATTGAAGAAAAATATGGCCTGACAGCGGAGCAGTTTATTGATTATAAAGGGCTTATAGGCGATAAGTCTGACAATATTCCCGGTGTGCCTGGTGTTGGTGAGAAAACGGCATTAAAGTTATTAAAGCAGTTTGGCACCATGTCCGGCATTTATCAACATCTAGACGAAACCAAAGGGAAGCTGCGTACTACTTTGGAACAATTTAGAGAGCAGGCATTTTTGAGTAGAGAACTATCTACCATTGTTACTGATGTGCCGTTGAATTTTGCTCCGGAACTGTTTGTCCGCAGAGAGCCGCATCTTGACCGGTTGCGTAAAATTTATGCAGAGCTGGAATTTAAAAGTTTAGCAGAAAAACTGCCGCAAGCACCTATGACAGGAGAATGTGAGGCAGCAGTTCGAGAGCAGTATCGCCTAGTCGAATGTGCTGACGGCAGAGCAGAGCTTACTGCCGCATTGGAGAAAGCGGATCATGCAGCCATTTTGGCTTTACCATATAGCTTATCATGGCAGGATGACCCTCGCGGCTTTGCCGTTGCTGTAAAGAATGCAACTTTTTATCTGCCGCTGACTGAGCTTGCTGAGGCAAAAAAGATACTGGCTGCCTACAGCGGAAAGAAGAGGCAGTTGATAGTTTATGACAGCAAAGCATGGCAGAACCTCTGCTGGCGCTTATTTGGAACTGAGCCGGAGAATTCCATTTTTGACGTGTCACTCGCAGCCTATTTGCTAAATCCTTTAGAAAATGGTTATGAGCCTCAAAAACTGGCTGAACAATATCTGCAGAGGCAGTTGCCTGTTTTCTCTGCCAAAAATGCGGATGCAATTCAAGCGCAGAGCTTCAGCTGCGCTGCCGTGAGAGCTCTTTATGATCTGTGCCCGCTTCTTCGTGAGAAGTTGTCTGACTTCGCACTCGATAAGTTGTATTACGAACTGGAGCTGCCTTTATCAGCCATCCTGGCTGTCATGGAAAGAACTGGGGTGGCAGTAGATCTCCCTGCGCTTGCGGCTCTGCGGGTTGAACTGAAAGAGCGGATTCTGGTGTTGGAGAGAGAGATTTATGCAATGGCAGGTGAAGAATTTAACCTTAACTCGCCGAAACAACTTGGGGTAATTCTTTTTGAAAAATTAGGGCTGCCGGCTCTGAAAAAAACTAAAACCGGCTACTCTACCGATGCTGAAGTATTAGAAGAATTGGCACAGCACCATGAGATTGTTAATCAGCTTCTGCAATACAGGACGCTGACAAAGTTGCTCACCACTTATCTGGAAGGACTGTCCAAGCTGGTAAATCCTAAAAGCGGGCGGATTCATACTACCTTTAACCAGACGGTGACTGCAACAGGACGCTTAAGCAGCACAGAGCCAAATTTGCAAAACATACCTATACGTTTGGAAGAAGGACGTCGGGTGCGTAGTGCTTTTGTTCCGGGAGGAAAAGGAAAAATTTTACTGTCTGCTGATTACTCACAGATAGAATTACGAATTTTAGCCCATATTTCCGGAGACAAAGTGTTAAGGGAGTCATTTTGCAACGCTGAAGACATTCATCAGCGTACGGCGGCGGAGGTTTTTGCCGTGTCTTCGTCAGCTGTGACACGGGAAATGCGGGATCGCGCTAAAGCGGTTAATTTTGGGATTATCTATGGAATAAGTGACTATGGTCTCTCCCGGCAACTGGGTATTTCCCGGCAGGAGGCAAAAGCGTATATTAATCGCTATCTGGAGCGCTTGCCTGGAGTGTATCGCTATATCCAAGAGATTGTGCAGGAAGCTCGTGAAAACGGTTATGTCACTACTATTTTGAATCGCAGGCGATATCTGCCCGAGATAAACTCCAAAAACTATAATCTGCGTGGCTTTGCCGAACGTACAGCGATGAACACACCTATTCAGGGTTCAGCAGCCGATATTATTAAATTGGCGATGTTGCGAGTAGCTGAAGGCTTGTCTGTTTTCGGCGGGCAGGTACAGATGATTTTACAAGTACATGACGAACTTGTCTTTGAGGTCGAAGAAGCTGTTTTTGTTGAGGCAGCGCAGTTTGTGCGTTTAAAGATGGAGTCGGCCATTGAGCTTAGTGTCCCTCTGACGGTGGATGTGAAAGGCGGGCCAAACTGGGCACAAATGCAAAAAATTACCTAATCGAGGTGAGCGATTTATGCCTGAATTGCCGGAGGTGGAAACAATTCGGCGCGGACTGGAGCAGCTTTTATTGGGTCTTGAATTTGCCGCTGTGGAAGTTTGCTATCAGGGTTCGTTGAAGCGCCCAAGTGCAGAGGAGTTACGGCAAAAACTACCCGGACGTCGTGTGACTAGTTTAAAACGACGGGGCAAATATCTGTTGCTGCATTTGCATGATGGTACCATTCTGGTAATCCACTTGCGGATGACTGGTCAGCTGGTTTTCAGCAAGGATGCTGTATCTGTCCATAAGCATCTGCATCTGATATTTTCTTTTACCGATGGATCATGCCTGGCATTTTCAGATATCCGCAAATTTGGTACAATCTGGTGGTTAGCCAAGGAGGACTTGGCTGAGCTAAAAAGTTTATCTTCCTTGGGGCCGGAACCGCTTTCCGCAGATTTTCACTTTCCCTATCTGGACAGAGAAGTGGAAAAGCGAACAATCAGTGTAAAAGCATTATTATTAAACCAGCAATTTTTAGCTGGTCTTGGTAATATCTACGCTGATGAGATTTTGCACCGGGCTTGCATCTTGCCGGAGCGTTCCTCACGCTCTTTAACGCGAAACGAGCGCCTGGCATTATTTTCTGCCATTAGGAGTCTGTTGGAAGAAGCGATCATTAGACGGGGCACTACCTTTAGTGATTATCGGGACGCAAGCGGCGCTGCCGGCTCTTTTCAGGAACAGCTGCAAGTTTATGGGCGTCGCAACCAGCCTTGCCGCCGTTGCGGCCGGACAATAGAGCGAAAAGTGGTAGCAGGTCGGGGCACCCACTTTTGCCCCGGCTGTCAGTGCTGAGTATCAGTGCCTTTTGTCAGCGACGGCGACTGGAGCGCCGTGTCAAAATATTAAGCCGCTCATAGGCAGGCTAAACAAATATATTCTTAATTCAGGGCCCTTGGCGAATTTGCCAAGGGCCCTGCACCATCTTTGACTGCAGCCATATGATGTAGTACTTGTGCAAAAGGTGGTGGTGTAATGTCTCTTATTCCTGTTCTGATGTTTGCAATAGCCGTTTCTTTTGACGGCTTTGGAGTGGGTTTTGCTTACGGTTTGCGGCGTTTACATATTCCTCCCGCATCATTGCTGATTATTTGTGTATCATCCGCGTTCTCTGTTTTTATTTCCATGCTGGTAGGAAGCACGGCAGTTCAGTTATTTAGTCCTCTGGTCGGAAGTGTTATTGGTAGCGTGCTGTTGATTGGGGTCGGCCTTTTCCTTGTCTGGCAGTCGTTGCGGAAGGTAGATATTCTCTCCTTGCCAGACAGCAGGGAGGAACAGATAACTAAAAAAGGGCTTTCATATTTTTCCGGTATGCTGCGCGAACCCCATCGTGCTGATTTTGATAAATCAGGTGTGATAACAGGCAGAGAAGCAATAGTGTTAGGCATTGCGCTTGCGATGGATGCTTTTGCTGCAGGTTTTGGAGCGGCAATGCTGGGATTTGCGCCTCTTACTACAGCAATAGGAGTAGGCGTGATTAAGATGATTTTGATCACTGCCGGGTTTCAATTGGGGAAACGGTATGCCCGGGATATTTCGGGAGAACGGGCAGCAGTCTTTGCGGGGCTTGCTTTAGTCTTCTTGGGTGTGGTTCATCTGTTCATTTAAGGAAAATCTGCTGTGCGAAGCGTCTCTTTTAGTTAACTGTCATTTTTCATGCGACGCCTGCGTATTCTTATTGAACAGGGGGTGAGATCTTGCGTCGAAGCATGGTTTTCGTTTTAATGATAATCGGTTTTAGTTTTTTATTGCTGAACGGCTGTCAAAAGGGTCAAGAGGAGACAAACTTACAAGTTTTGCATGTCGCTGCTCCAGCCAGCCCTATTACCTTAAATCCATTGTTTGCGCGGGATGCCGGTTCGCTGGAGGCAGCCGCTCTTTTGCATCCGCAGTTGTTAGGGACAAACCCAGACACACTTGAGGTGGAACCGCGTTTATTTGCTTCTTTTGAGCTGCAGGCAGATAACCTGACATACTTGTTCAGATTGCAAGAAGGGTTGCTTTGGTCGGACGGCACGCCCCTGACGGCCGACGATGTAGCTTTTACGTTGCTGCTTATCTCTCATGGCGACTATACAGGCTGGCTGTATCCACTTTTGCGCTTTGTGGATGGCGCGGAAGAATATAGAAATAAAAGATTGTCGCCGTATGCGCAAGGAGAGATTTCGGGAATTCGGGTGATAGATGAACACACCATAGCAATTCGCTTAAAACAGCTTCACGCGCCATTTTTATCTTATCTCACTTTCCCTCCGTTGCCTGCGCATAAGTTGCAGAATGTGAAAGTGGCGGAAATGGAAGGACATCCTTCTCTTAGGAATGTGCTCGTGGGAGCAGGTCCTTATTTGCTCGCAGCCTGGAAGCCGGATGAATATTTACATGTCAGAGCTAATCCAGACTATCATCTGGGGAAGCCTAAGATCGCAGAAATTTATTACCGATTTATTCCCAACATTGAGGCACAAGTGATTGAACTGCTGGCAGGCAAGCTTGATTTGCTGCCGACAGCCGTTAAAGTGGAAGATGTGGAGATGCTGGCAGCAGACCGGCAGATTAGCATCCATAAAAATGAGCGACTGGTCTATGACTATATTGCAATAAATCAAAAAGAAGAGGGTTCACCGCTCAAAGATAAGCGAGTACGACAAGCGCTTGCAATGTTGCTTGACAAAGATGAGTTAGTGACTAACTTGCTCTTAGGCAATGCTGAAGTGCTGCACGGGCCGTTGCTGCCACTGCACTTTGCTTTTGACCGAGAGTTTTCGCAAGAAAAAGGAAGCCTGCCTGCGGCTCGACAGTTGCTTCTCCAGGCGGGACACCCACAATTTCAGCTTAAGCTGATTTTTAATTCAGGTAATATTATTCGTGAAAATGTAGCGCTGCTGTTTAAAGAGCAAGCTGCCCAGGTCGGTATTGATGTGCAGATTCATGCCTTGGAATGGGAGGCATTTCTGGCTGCGCTGACGAACGGTGACTATGACTTGGCCATCCTTGGGCGCAGCGCCGATGCTGATCCTGATCTGTCATTTCACTGGCACTCACAGGGAGCAGGCAACAGAACGGGGTACGCTAACGAAAAGGTAGATCGGCTGCTGGAAGAAGGAGTCGCTGTTTTGGATAAAGAGAGAAGAAGCGAGCTATACAGGCAGATCCAGGAACTTATTGTGGCTGATGCACCGATTATTTGGCTTTATACCAGGCAGGCAATTCATGCCGCCAGCGCTGATTTGCAAGGATTTGCTGCTCATCCCGAGTCGCTGTTTTACAATGTTCATCTCTGGAGTCTGGCGGGGCGGGAAGATGGGCTATGATACGTCTCCTGCTTAACAGGCTATGGCAGACGGCAATCGTTCTCTTTGGCGTTTCAGTAATAACTTTCATTATAATGCATAGTGCGCCTGGTCATCCATTGCAGGCAAACCCCGAACTGCGCCTTGATCCTACGGCAGTGGAGAGATGGCTCGAACTGCGGGAGTTGGATGAGCCTCTGCCGGCGCAGTATATCGGCTGGTTAAGCCGGATGTTTCGCGGTGATTTTGGGAAGTCGCTGATTTATAACAGGCCGGTGCCTGAGCTGGCTTTGGAGCGCTTGCCGGCAACGCTGCTATTAACGGTTCCTGCATTTTTGTTGGCCCTTGGACTGGCAATTAGCTGCGGAACCTGGGCAGCTTTGCGACAGGGGGGATTTGTCGACAGGTTGCTTGGTCTGGCCACATTGGCCGGTTTGTCCCTGCCCAGTTTTTGGTTGGGAATTATTCTCATGATGTTGTTTTCTTATGGCTACCCGTGGTTGCCGGCCTCAGGAATGCGTACGGCAGAGAATAGTTCTGTGTCTGATATTTTGGCACACCTTGTTTTGCCGGTTACCATGTTGGTGGCGGGGAGCTTTTCCTACTATGTCCGCTATGTGCGTTATACAGTGTTAGCCGTATTGTCACAGGATTTTATCAGGATAGCCAGGGCAAGAGGGTTTACCGAATTATATATTGTCTTTCGCCATGTTCTCCCTAACGCTTCTCTGCCGATTGTCACTGTGGCAGCGCTCTCGCTGCCACAGCTCTTTACAGGTGCACTAGTGGCAGAATATGTTTTTTCGTGGCCTGGAATCGGCCGCTGGATTGTCACCTCAACGTTGGCCAGGGATTATCCGGTGATTATGGCGGTCAATCTGTCTGCGGCTGCACTAGTTGCATTTTCAAATTTCCTGGCTGATCTGCTATTTCTGTTAATTGATCCGCGTCTTCGTTTCAAGGCATAGCAAACAGGAGGGAAGGGATGAAGAGGCAACAGGGGGCCGAGCTATATCTGGGTATCGCCTTAATTCTGCTTTTAACTGTCCTAGCAGTTTTTTCGCCGCTTTTTGCTAATTACGACCCACATCAGACAGATGCCAAGCGTTGGCTTCAGTCACCCGGAGAGGAACACTTTTTCGGCACAGATCGCCTGGGCAGAGATATCTACAGTCGTGTGGTGTACGGTGCGCGCGTCTCGCTTGCGGTAGGTTTCTTAGCGATGCTATTTTCCATCACGGTGGGCACAGCTTTGGGAGCATTAGCCGGGTATTTTGGCGGATTTGCCGATCAGCTGATAATGCGTTTAACTGATATCGTATTGGTATATCCAGCTATGCTTTTGGCGCTTACACTTGCGGCAATCTTTGAACCGGCTATTTGGCTGGTGGTACTTGTCATCGGGGCTACCGGCTGGCCCGCTGTCGCCAGGTTGGTGCGAGGGGAGATATTACGGCTTAAAAGCCTGGAATTTGCCGCAGCATCAAGGATGCTCGGGGCGTCTCACTGGAGGGTTCTTTTGATTCATTTGCTGCCGAACGCTTTTGGACCCATTTTAGTAGCCGCGACTGTAGCTGTACCGGCAGCGATTTTGACGGAGGCGGGACTAGGCTATTTTGGGCTTGGCATTCAGCCTCCAATTCCCACCTGGGGGAATATGTTGCGTGAAGCGCAAAATTATATTCGTCACGCTTGGTGGTATGCGACTTTTCCCGGTGCGGCCATTTTCATCACAGTTTTTGCTTTTCACTTAATGGGGGAAGGCTTTCGCCAGCGCCTTGACCCTGATAGTCAGCCGGGGAGGGGGAGGCGTGCTTACTATCACTGATTTATCTGTGGTTTTTCCAGCCGGCAACGTTCAAGCGCTCTCAGAGTTATCATTCTATGTTGCTCCTGGGGAAACTGTGGGCATAGTAGGTGAAAGCGGCAGCGGTAAAAGCATGACTGCTTTAGCAATTGCCGGACTTTTGCCGCCTGCTGCAAAAGCTGTCGGCGAGATTCGCTTTTGGGGGAGGCACTTTGTGATTGGAGTTAGCAGTAACAGTGACTGGCGGGCAATCCGAGGTTCTGAGCTGGGGATTCTTTTTCAGGACCATTCAACCGGTCTAAACCCGCTGCTCTCTGCGGGCAGTCAAGTCAGCGAAGTGCTGCGCTTCCATCAGCAAAAATCTAAACGTGAAGCAGATAATGAGACCGCAAGGTTGTTTAGCCTGCTGGGGTTAATTCCTGCCGAGGTGCGGATGCGGCAGTTCCCCCACCAGTTAAGCGGCGGGATGAAACAAAGAGTTATGCTGGCGGCAGCTATTTGCTGCCGGCCCAAGCTTCTGATTGCCGATGAGCCCACCACTGCGCTGGATGTATCTATACAGGCACAAATTCTTTGCCTGCTTAGAGAGCAGACAGCAAATGCGGAGATGTCATTGCTGCTTATTTCGCACGACCTTGGGGTTATTGCCCAGCTGGCTGATCGGGTCTTGGTGCTTTGTGCCGGGCAGCTTGTAGAAGAAGCAGCCGTGGCTAAATTATTCTCTAACCCTGCTCATCCCTACACCAACTTACTGCTTGCCTCTGTGCCCCGGCTGGACCTCCCATTAGCATTAAATGTTCCTGTCATGGAGGATAATGATGAACCGACAAATGGTTGCGGCTTTGCCTCCCGCTGTCCGGAAAGGGTAAGCAAATGCATATATAATCCACCGTTAATCCGGCTGAGCGATGGGCGGAAAGTGCGATGTCATAACAGGCGGTGAAACAATGGAGGCTATTTTAGCTCTCAAAGCGATAGAGGCGGTTTATTCGAGCGGGACTCACCGATTTGTTAAAGCGGTGGATGGCGTCAGTATAGCTATCTTTGCCGGGGAAACCTTTGGACTGGTGGGTGAATCTGGTTCGGGCAAAACAACGCTCGGAAAAATAGTTGTCGGTCTTGAGCGGCCTTGCCGCGGTTCCCTGTATTATAAAGGGAGACGGGTAGATCCCGCTTTCCGCCGTGAGATACAAATGGTTTTTCAGGACAGTGCCGCCGCGTTAAATCCCAGGCTGAGTGTGGCTGATTTGCTGGAAGAAGGCCTGGTGATTCAAAAAATAGGAGATCGAGCAGAAAGAATGCAACGTGTTGCAAAAATCTTAGCTGATGTTGGTCTTGACAAAAAAATGCTGAAGCGTTTTCCGCATCAGCTCAGTGGCGGTCAGAGGCAGCGTGTTGCTCTGGCCCGCACTCTTGTAGTCTTGCCTAGTGTGATAGTATTGGATGAACCGGTTTCAGCTTTAGATGTGACGGCTAGTACCCGGCTTCTTTTATTGCTGGCACGTTTGAAAGAAGCCTACGGCCTTACGTATCTGTTTATTTCTCACAATCTAGCCGTAGTGCTGCAAATTTGTGAACGTGTTGCCGTGATGTATCTGGGCAAAATAGTGGAAACCGGCAAGGTTGAAACAGTCTTTAAGCTTCCGGCGCATCCGTATACCCGGATGCTCCTTGACGCACATCCTCAACCCGATCCAATGAAGAAAATGCCGTTTTATCAGCTTGCTGAGTCAAAGATTCTGCCCTCGACAGCCTATGGTTGCGGCTTTCATCCGCGCTGCCCCAAAGCTGCTCTCCGCTGCCAAAGCGTCGCCCCAGCACTGGTCCAGAAAAGTGAAGGACATTTTGTGGCTTGTCATAGCGCAGTTAAATATAGTATTACTTAAAAGGTGTTGACGCTTGGGGGGGCTGATATAGTTTCCAACGCAATGAGGGGTGTCGCAGGGGTGGCATCCCTTTCGGGCGGGTTTGAAACCCGCCCCTACCAAGAGATGTTGAGGGGCGGCAGCCCGTAGGGGCGGGTTTCAAACCCGCCCTTGATACGATGCCTTGCTTGTTGGTGGGGTTGAGTTTTTATACGGAAACAGCTATACTTAATTGCAAGGGGTGAGAAGTATGTTTAAGAATAGAAGAGCGGCGGTCGTTTGTCTTTGCCTGGCAACTTTATTAGCTTTGGTGGTTTTGTCAGCAACAGGTTGTATGCGCAGAGAGGCCGCTCCAAGGCCGGGGGAAGAAGGTCCGGTTCAAAATTTGCCACCGACAAATGAGGTGGAAGTACTTCTCTTTTTTGTTGACCCTGCGCTGATAGAGTCGGGGGAATTAGGCGAGTTTGGCTACGTTTTGCCGGTAACCCGCAGGCTTACTGTCGGTGAAGGCGAAGATGTTGTAATGCGGACATTAGAGGCTCTGGTGGCCGGTCCCCGGGTGGAAGATGGCGAATATTATGCCACAGTCCCTGCTGCTGCGGAGATAATTGCAGTTACCAGGGAAGGGTCTGCTCTGACAGTTAATTTTTCACAGGAGGTTCTTACCGATTCCCCGGGCGGCACTTTATGGGGCTCCATCTTTGTGCAGTCCATTGTCTTTACCGCCACCCAGTTTCCGGAGGTGGAACAGGTAATGGTGTTGGTAGAAGGGGAACTTTGGGACGACGGACATTCTGTTTGGGAAAAGCCGCTCGGACAGGAAGATTTAAGAAATTTTTAGTCAACAGAAATTTGTTGCGGGGAAACATTAAAAGCTCAGCCGAGCTTTTTTTTACTTTGAAAACTATTTCGATGGCAACATCTGTCATGTTATTTTGAAGATTTACACAGCCTATGGTATACTAAATTGAAATCGACGAGAGAAGATGAGCAGACTGAAAATGGATCTACTGCGGCGGAGGTGAAATGTTTTGCAGGAATTGCCATATTGGTTGGCGCTTAGCAGAATTTCAGTTCTAGGGGCAAGGCGGATCCCGCGTCTGGTGGAAGTAATCGGCTCAGCGGAAAAAGCGTTCACTGCAGACGTGGACGCGCTGGTTGCTGCAGGCTTGCCGGCGCAAGCTGCTGCCGCAATGGCGGCGGAACGTAAGGCTGTTGATCCCCACAGAGAATTTCAGCGTTTGACTTCGGCAGGGTTTGATGCAGTACTTGTGAATGAGGAACGCTATCCAAAGATTCTAAGAGAAATCTCTGACCCACCTGCAGTATTATTCTACCGTGGTGATTTTACAGTGCTTGAGCATCTTTGCGTTTCTCTCGTTGGCTCAAGGAAAGCAACTGCGTACGGTAAAGCAGTTGCTGACAGGCTAAGCGCTGATTTGGCTGCTTTTGGCGTAACCGTAGTTAGCGGGATGGCGCGGGGGATAGATACGGCTGCCCATCTTGGGGTATTGAGAGCAGGCGGGCGGACGGCGGCAGTGCTCGGTTGCGGCCTTGATGTCTGCTACCCGCCTGAAAATAAGAAGTTGCGTGATGAAATTGAACGTCAGGGAGTGATCCTTAGTGAATTCCCCTTAGGTACACAGCCAAAACCGCCACATTTCCCAATGCGCAACCGGATAATCAGCGGGCTCTCCCTGGCAGTAATCATTGTGGAAGCGGCTGAGCGCAGCGGTGCTTTGATCACAGCCGACTGTGCCCTGGAGCAGGGGCGGGAAGTGCTTGCTGTGCCTGGCAGTATTTACAGCCCCGCGAGCCGCGGTTGCCACCGCTTAATTAAAGAAGGGGCGGCTCTGGTGGAAAGTGCCGCAGACGTTTTAGCTGCTTTAGGGGTGCGCCCTTTCGACGGCATGAATAATGAGCGACAAAATTTTACGCCGACACAGCAGAAAGTTTTGCAGTTCATGGAGTATGAACCTGTTCATTTTGATGAATTGGTTACCTGTTGCGGTTTAGCTGCTGAGGATTTGGCAGTCAGCTTGCTTGAGCTGGAATTGCTGTGCGCGGTAAAGAAAATGCCGGGAAACCATTACTTACGTGTATAGGCTATAGTGAATTAGTAAATGTAGTATAATTAGAAGCGCTGTACTGCAGCTGGGGGTGACGTATGTCAGATTATCTTGTGGTGGTAGAATCGCCGACAAAGGCAAAAACAATCAAGAAGTATTTGGGACGAAGGTATAAAGTTGTTGCTTCCTTCGGGCATTTGATTGATTTGCCAAAAAGTCAGCTAGGCATTGATGTGCAACACAATTTTGAGCCTAAATATATTACGATTCGCGGTAAAGGCGAGGTACTCAAAGAGTTAAAGAATACCGCAAAAGAAGTAAAAAAAGTATTTCTGGCTGCCGACCCGGATCGTGAAGGTGAAGCTATTTCCTGGCACCTTGCACGAGCATTAGGTATCTCTGAAAATACACCTTGCCGCGTTGAGTTTAATGAAATTACTGAAAAGGCAGTGGAGGAAGCATTTAGAAATCCCCGTCAGATTGATCTGGATAGAGTTAATGCGCAGCAGGCACGGAGAGTGCTTGACAGGTTGGTTGGCTATAAAATTTCGCCTCTCCTCTGGAAAAAGGTGAAAAAAGGTCTTTCTGCCGGACGTGTGCAGTCTGTGGCCCTTCGCCTGATTGTGGAGCGCGAAAATGAAATTGAAAAGTTTGAGCCGCAGGAATACTGGACTTTGGAAGCCAAGCTGGCTTCTAAAAATACAGCTTTTCTCGCAAAGTACTATGGAAAAAAAGGGAAAAAACATGTGCCTAAAGAGCGTCAGGAAGCAGATGATCTTCTGGGTTCTTTAAGGAACAAACTTTTCATCGTGGCAGACGTAAAAAAACAAGAACGGCGGCGCAGACCAGCACCGCCATTTACGACGAGCAGTCTTCAACAGGAGGCTTCTCGTAAACTTGGTTTTACAGCCCGTAAAACTATGTCTGTCGCGCAGCAACTTTATGAGGGGCTTGATTTAGGTCAAGAAGGCGTTGTCGGCCTGATTACTTACATCCGCACAGATTCCACTCGCATTTCACAAGCTGCGCAAGCTGAGGTGCGTACATATCTTGCCGCAGAATTCGGGAATTTGTTTGTGCCTGATAAACCGCCGCTGTATGCGGCAAAAAAAGGGGCGCAGGAAGCCCACGAGGCAATCAGGCCTACTGCGGTGCTGCGTTTGCCGGAGCGCGTCATGTCTCTTTTATCGAGAGACCAATACAGGTTATATAAGCTGATCTGGGAACGGTTGGTAGCAAGCCAAATGAGCGCTGCCGTCTATGATACTGTAACTGCAAAGATTATGGCAGACGATTATGAGTTCCGGGCCACAGGCTCGCAGATTAAGTTTGCAGGATTTATGAAGCTCTACACGGAGGGAAGGGATGAGGAAGAAAAAGAAGAAGGTGGTCTTCTCCCGGAATTAGCTGCAGGCGAGACGCTTTCTTTGTTGCAGTTAGATTCTCAGCAGCATTTTACTCAACCACCACCCCGTTTTAGTGAGGCAATGCTTGTTAAGACGCTGGAGGAGAAAGGAATCGGACGCCCTAGTACTTATGCGCCCATTATTGATACGTTGCAAACCAGGGGTTATGTGACCCGTGAAAACAAGCTGTTTTATGCTACTGAACTGGGTCATGTGGTGCTAGAGCAATTGCTGGAATTTTTTCCCGATATCCTTGATGTTGATTTTACTGCTCAGATGGAAGAAAAATTGGATCAAATAGCAGAAGGCGGTCTGGAGTGGGTAGAAGTTATCCGCAGCTTTTATGAAAGTTTTATTAAGAGCTTGCAGCTGGCAGAAGAACATATGGAAAAAGTGGTGATAGTACCGGAAGAGAGTGATCAGGAATGTCCAAATTGCGGCCGTTTTCTCGTTTATAAAATGGGTCGCTACGGCAAATTTCTCGCTTGCCCGGGTTTTCCCGAATGCCGCTATGCAAAACCTATTGTTAAAGAGCTTGATGTTAACTGCCCTGCCTGCGGTAAACCGCTGGTGGAACGCAAAACAAAACGGCGGCGCAAATTCTACGGCTGCAGCCGATATCCAGAATGTGATTTTACCACTTGGGATATCCCGCAGAAAGCTAAATGTCCAAAGTGCGACTATCTTACCGTACTGAAAGGCAAAACATTGCTTTGTGCCAATAAAGAGTGCGGAAAAATTTTAAAAGAAGCATCACCTCAAAAAGAAGGGAAGAAAACAGCTGCCGGGAAAACGAGAAAAGAGCTGGAAGGGAGGGGAAAAATTGGCTGAAATTACTGTGGTTGGCGGAGGGTTGGCGGGCGCCGAGGCTGTTTGGCAGGCCGCCAAATCAGGAGCCAGTGTGAAGCTGTATGAAATGCGGCCCACGCAAATGACGCCGGCGCATCAAACTCCCTACCTGGCAGAACTGGTATGCAGCAACTCACTGCGGGCCGCTTCTCTGGAAAATGCCGTAGGCTTACTCAAAGAAGAGATGCGGCAAATTGATTCACTGATTATGGCGCAGGCTGACAAACATGCTCTGCCGGCTGGCGGCGCATTAGCAGTGGATCGAGAAGGTTTTGCCCGCAGCGTAACAGCAGTAATTGACAGTTTGCCGAATGTGACTCGTGTGGAGTGTGAGGTGAGGGCTCTACCCGACACGATAAACGGTCCAGTGATTTTAGCTACCGGACCGCTTACTTCAGCAGCGCTCGCTGAAAAAATTGGCAGGTTAACCGGGCAAGAATCACTATATTTTTATGATGCTGCCGCGCCCATCGTTATTGCAGAATCGATAGACGAATCCAAAGTGTTTCGGGCTTCGCGCTACGGGAAGGGGACGGCAGATTATCTCAACTGTCCGCTGAGTCAGGAGGAATACAGGGAGTTTTACACAGCGCTTACTTCCGCAGAAGTTCACTTGGGACACTTCACTGAAGAACAGCCCAAGTATTTTGAGGGTTGTATGCCGGTGGAAGTGCTGGCTTCACGCGGTTATGAGACATTGTTGTTTGGCTCAATGAAGCCGGTGGGTTTAACTGATCCTCGGACAGGACGCCAGCCTTATGCGGTAGTTCAATTGCGACAGGATAATGCGGCAGCTACTCTCTACAATATAGTAGGCTTCCAGACGCGTCTGCGCTGGCCTGAGCAGCGCCGTGTTTTTCGCCTGATTCCCGGTCTTGAGCAAGCCGAGTTTGCCCGCTTTGGGGTGGTGCACCGCAATACATATATTAATTCACCGAGGGTGTTATTGCCAACTTTGCAATTTATGCAAAATAATAAGCTCTATTTTGCCGGTCAGATTACCGGTGTGGAAGGATATGTGGAATCTGCGGCCATGGGTTTAGTGGCCGGTATCAACGCAGCGCGTCAGCTGGCGGGAGCTGAGCAGCTAATATGGCCCCATGAAACGGCGCACGGCGCATTGCTTCGCTATATTACCACGGCGGATCCGGCAAATTTTCAGCCGATGAATGTTACTTTCGGCATTTTTCCGCCGCTGAAGGCTGTTGTGCCTAAGAGAGAAAGAAAAATGATGATGGCGCGGCGTGCGCTTGAGAAAATTACAGAGTGGCGCACACTTTGGCAAAATTAACTTGCAAAAGTAAACATTCTTGTGTTACTATTTTTGAAAAGGAGAAAGCATTTGTGATGGTTGATTTCCTGGACGGGTTTACCGCTTATCTGCAGGTTGAAAAAAATGCTTCGCCACATACTGTCAGAAATTATGCCGAAGACCTTGCCCAGTTTCTCAGTTTTCTTGAGGCTGAAGGTGTTCCCTTTCCTTTAGAATTGGATTATTTGGCAATCAGACATTATTTAGCGTATCTGCAGCAGCAAAATTACGAGCGTCGTACCATTGCCCGTAAGCTTTCTGCCATCCGCTCCTTTCTGCGCCACCTGAACAGGGAAGGTCACTTGACAGATACGTCATGGAGCATGGTGTCCACTCCCCGTCTAGGTAAAAAGTTGCCTCGATTCCTTTTTGTTGAAGAAGTCTTTAGGCTTTTGAGCGCGCCAGATATTGCGACGCCGGCAGGTCTGCGGGATGTAGCTATCTTGGAAGCGCTTTATGCTTCTGGTATTCGGGTGAGTGAATTAGTGTCGTTAGATCTTCATGCCATGGATCTAAACCGGGGTGAGTTTATTGTGATGGGGAAAGGTTCCCGCGAGCGCGTGGTGCCCTTAGGGAGTTTTGCCCGCCGCTCTGTGCAGGATTATCTTGTTTGCGGCAGGCCGGAACTTCTGCGTCGCAATAAGGACGGCGGCGGAGAGAAAGCACTCTGGCTGAACAAATATGGAACAAGATTATCTGACCGGGGGGTGCGTCGCTTGACAGAAAAATATATCCGCCAAGTGAGCCTGACTAAGGGAATCAGTCCGCATAGCATCCGCCATAGTTTTGCTACTCATCTGCTCAATGCGGGAGCAGATTTGCGGGCGGTACAAGAATTTTTAGGGCATGTGAATATATCCACAACGCAAATTTATACCCATATCACACGGGATCAGCTTAAAGAAGTATATTGTGCGGCTCATCCCCGGGCGTAAGGAGAATTATATGTTTCACGGAACGACTATTGTCGCAGTTTTAAAGGATGGTCGTTGTGCGCTTGCCGGCGACGGGCAAGTTACACTCGGTGGCAATACGATAATGAAGCATCATGCAGTAAAAGTAAGGCGAATCTACCAGGGTAGAGTCTTGGCCGGTTTTGCCGGCTCAGTTGCCGACTCCATTACTCTGTTTGAAAAATACGAGGAACAACTGGAGAAATACCAGGGAAATCTGCGCCGAGCTGCGGTGGAATTGGCAAAAGACTGGCGTACCGACCGAGTGCTGAGACGGCTTGAGGCATTGCTGGTGGTGGCTGATACGGCTAGTTTGCTGGTAATCTCCGGTAATGGAGAGTTGATTGAGCCTGATGATGGCGTGACTGCTATTGGTTCCGGAGGGCCGTATGCGCTGGCGGCTGCCCGCGCTCTTCATCGTTTTACCGCCATGGAAGCGGGGGATATCGCCCGAAGTGCTATACAGCTTGCTGCTGAAATCTGTGTTTACACTAATGACAGGATTGTTCTGGAAATACTGTAGTTCTCCGAGGAGGAATTATGAGCAGAGAAGAATGGACGCCGCGACAGATAGTTGCTGAATTGGATAAATATATCGTGGGACAAAAGGATGCCAAAAAATGCGTGGCGGTGGCACTGCGTAACCGTTACCGGCGTAAACTTCTTCCGGATGATATCCGCGACGAAGTTTTTCCGAAAAATATTATTATGATCGGTCCAACAGGAGTGGGGAAAACGGAAATTGCCAGAAGGCTGGCTAAGCTGGTGAACGCGCCATTCGTAAAAGTCGAAGCTACCAAGTTTACCGAAGTAGGTTATGTCGGTCGTGATGTAGAAACGATGATTCGCGACTTGGTTGAGACGTCCATCCGTATTGTGCAGGCAGAAAAAATGGAAATTGTCGGAGAGCAGGCGCAAGCACCGGCGGCAGAGAGGTTGCTTGAGCTTTTGGCGCCCAAGCCTGAGAAGCAGAGAAGCGGAAATAATCCCCTCAGCCTTCTCTTTTCATCGTCCGCAAGCGAAGCGGAAGAGGAAGATGATCAGGAGTTTAAAGAGAGGATTAAGGATCACCGTGCTATTAGGGAACGCCTTAAAGAGCAACTGGCAAGCGGCTTACTGGAGGATGAAACAGTTGAGATGGAAGTGGATGAAAGAACTCCGCTGATCGAAATGTTTCCCGGTTCCGGGATGGAAGACATCGGTATTAATTTCCAGGACCTGATGGGTCAGTTTTTCCCGAAACGCAAAAAGATGCGGAGGCTGCCGGTGCGGCAGGCCAGAAAGCTTCTTCTGCAGGAAGAAGCACAGAAGTTGATTGATATGGATCAGGTTATTACAGAAGCGGTGTCAAGGGCGGAACAGTCAGGAATTATCTTTCTAGATGAAATTGACAAGATTGCCGGCAAGGATTACCGTGGCGGGCCTGATGTCTCTCGGGAAGGGGTTCAGCGCGATATCCTGCCTATTGTTGAAGGATCTACGGTGACGACCAAGTACGGAGCTGTAAAAACCGATTACATTCTTTTTATTGCTGCCGGAGCCTTCCATGTGGCGAAGCCGGCCGATTTAATTCCAGAGTTACAGGGACGTTTCCCTATCCGGGTAGAATTAAATAGCCTGACAGAAAAAGATTTTAAGCAAATTCTAACCGAACCGGCCAATGCGTTAATTAAGCAGTACACTGCACTGCTCAAGACAGAAGGGGTGACGGTGGAATTCAGGGATGATGCCATAGGTGAAATTGCCAAGCTGGCTTGCACCCTAAATAGTGAGATGGAAAACATCGGTGCCAGACGTCTACATACAATTCTCGAGAAACTGTTGGAAGAATTGTCATATAGCGCTCCCGAACTGCCGTCGCAGCATGTGCCAATCACGGCTGAGTATGTGCAAGATAAACTTAATAATATTGTTCGGAATAAAGACTTAAGCAGATACATCTTATAAATGACTGACTGATTGGCTGTCAGCGTCTAACTTTCAAAGGAGAGGATGATAATTCATGGCTATGACTTCTTTGCTTGAAAAATCACGAAGGATTAATAAAATTTTGCAGAAGACTGCCGGACAGCCTGTTGATTTCAAAGAAGTGGCTGATGTGTTGAAGAATGTAATCCACGCAAACATTTACATTGCGGAGCGTACCGGAAAAATTCTTGGATTTTCCTTGGTGGACGAGTTTGAATGTGAATTGATGGTGAAGGAAGTTCTGCGAGACGGCGCATTTCCCGATGATTACAACGAGCTGCTGCTAAATGTGGATGATCCCCGTGTAAATCTGCGTCAGAAGTGTAATGACTGTGTTTTTCTGGAAGAGACAGACTGTCTTTTCACTAATAAAATTACAACTATTGTTCCTATTGTGGGTGGCGCTAAACGGTTGGGTACGCTGCTGCTGGCTCGCTTTACCGAAGAATTTGAGCCGGAAGATTTAATTCTGGCCGAATATGGTGCAACGGTGGTAGGAATGGAAATTCTGCGCTCCAAGGCGGAGAAAATTGAAGAGGAAGCGCGTAATAAGGCCATTGTCCAGCTGGCTATCGGCACTCTTTCCTATTCAGAAATGGAAGCGGTTGAGCACATCTTTGAGGAGTTGAACGGGGACGAGGGGTTGTTGGTGGCGAGTAAAATTGCAGACCAGTTGGGGATTACCCGCTCTGTCATTGTTAATGCACTGCGCAAGTTTGAGAGTGCCGGCGTAATTGAATCTCGTTCACTTGGCATGAAAGGTACTTACATTAAAGTAAAAAATATTTATCTGCTAGAGCAGTTGGCGCGGCGTAAAGGTGTGCGTACGTAGAATTAAGCAGTCACGTTGAAAGATTGCCTAATTAAGCATAATTAATCCATGAAGGAGTTATAATATAGCATTGTAGGGTAGCGTATTTGCACGCAAGTCCTGACGCAAAGGGAGACGTGGTGCAGACGAAAAGGAAATTTTCTCTAGATAAAAGGTCTTTTGTTGCCGGCTTACTGGTGGGAAGCCTGTTCGTCTTGGCTCTTGTGGCTACCTTTGCGGGAGTGGCAGCCGTCAGGGGAGCTACCGTTAGTCTGGACAGCAAACAGTTAGCGGTCATCGTCCGTGATAGGATCGTTGCTCAAGCGAAGACTGAGATACCGAAAGTGATTGAAGGGGCAAAAGCGGAAATCCCAGCCATTGTGGAAAAGGAAATGAGAACCAGGATCGTTTCTGATAGAATGGAAATTGCCGGTTTTGTTTTTCGTATGCCTGCAGAATTTATTGAACAGCTCAACAGCAAAATGCGCAAGAATGTGGAAAATGCTGCCGGCGAAATTATGGATGGGATTGATACAGACCAGTTGGCGGAAAAATTTGGCGCAGAAGCTTATCTCTTGGTGCAGGAAGCTCTCCAGGACGAATTAGCGGGCCAAACTTTCCGTGTAATGGTATTCAACAGAATTCCTGTCCGTGTCAACGTGGAAATTAAGTGAGCGGAATTTGCTGTTTTTTCTAAAAATTATTCTGCGTTGCCAATTATGACAAGCTGTGCTATACTACTTTTTAGCGTTAAAAACACACGCTTACCTGATTGTTGCGGGTGTGCCGGATATCCGGTGCCGCAAAAAGATGATGGTAGCGGAGGAAAAACAGAGAGGAGGTGCAGGATTTGCCGGTAGTTTCCATGAAACAATTGCTTGAAGCCGGTGTCCATTTTGGCCATCAGACGCGTCGTTGGAATCCAAAAATGAAGCCCTATATTTTTACGGAAAGAAACGGGATCTATATTATTGATCTGCAGAAAACCGTAAGAATGATTGATGATGCTTATCATCATGTCAAACAGCTTGCTGCCGATGGCGGGAAGATTATGTTTGTCGGCACAAAGAAGCAGGCGCAGGAATCGGTTCAATCTGAGGCAGAACGTTGTGGCATGTATTACGTGAACCAGCGTTGGCTTGGTGGAATGCTAACCAATTTTAAGACCATTAGAAACCGTGTTAACCGTTTGATTGAGCTGGAAAAAATGGAAGAGGAAGGCACATTTGAGGTCCTGCCAAAGAAGGAAGTGATTAAGCTTCGCCATGAGCATGAGAAGCTGAATAAGTTCCTTTCGGGCGTCCGCAATATGCGCAGCCTTCCTGATGCATTATTTATCGTCGATCCTCGCAAGGAGAGGATTGCTGTGGCTGAAGCCCGCAAATTGGGGATTCCTATCGTCGCTATTGTTGATACCAATTGTGATCCGGACGAGATTGATTACCTGATTCCTGGTAATGATGATGCAATCCGGGCTGTCAAACTGATTTCAGGTCGCTTGGCAGACGCCGTGCTGGAAGGCCTTGAAGGCCGTCAGGACCACATGGCAGTAGTGGATGATGTGGAGAGAGTCGCCCCAGTAATAGTAGAATCTTAAAGGCCAGGAGAGAAGGCCCGGGCGGAATGCCCGGCCTTTTTTACAAATATTGAAGAAATGGAGGGTAAAGAATGATTCCCGCATCGGTTGTAAAAGAGCTCCGTGAGAAAACAGGGGCCGGAATGATGGACTGCAAAAAGGCGTTGAACGAAACTGGCGGTGACTTTACTAAAGCTTGTGAATATTTGCGTGAAAAAGGTCTGGCTGCTGCCGCAAAAAAATCAGGCCGGATTGCTGCCGAAGGAATAGTAGAATCATATATTCATCTGGGCGGAAAAATTGGAGTTTTGCTTGAAGTTAACTGTGAAACAGATTTTGTCGCTCGTACAGATGAGTTCCGCACTTTTGTCAGGGATGTGGCGATGCAAATTGCGGCTACCAATCCCCAGTTTCTTTCCCGGGATGAAGTCCCGCAGGCAATTCTGGACAAAGAGATAGAAATTCTGACTGCTCAGGCACTTAACGAAGGCAAGCCTGAAAAAGTGGTGGAGAAAATTGTAGTCGGTCGTATCGATAAATATTACGCAGAGAATTGTTTGTTGGAACAAGCATTTGTCCGGGATTCAGACGTGACGATTAGTGATCTGCTGAAAGAGAAGATTGCGAAAATCGGGGAAAATATCACCATCCGTCGTTTCACTCGTTATGAAATGGGCGAGGGGCTTGAAAAGAAAACGTGTGATTTAGCAGCAGAAGTGGCCGGGATGACCAAATCGGGATAAGCATTTTTGGGGATAACTGTAAAAAAAGAGCACTTTAGTGTTCTTTTTTTACAGGAGTTTTCTGTAGAGATGCAGAATAATCTGACTGGAGGTTTTTGTCCCCCTCATGGAAAAAGCAATTTATAAGCGCATAATTTTAAAATTAAGCGGGGAAGCATTGGCTGGTGAAAAAGGCTTTGGCATTGACCCCGATGTATTGCGGGATATTGCAGCCCAAGTGGAAGATGTCCGTCGGTTAGGTGTAGAAGTGGCAATTGTAGTAGGCGGCGGCAATATCTGGCGCGGAGCGCCAGCGGGAGAGCGCGGCATGGATCGGGCTACGGCGGACTATATGGGGATGTTGGCCACGGTGTTAAATGCTATGGCATTGCAGGATGCTTTGGAGACAAGAGGTGTTGACACGCGGGTGCAGACGGCGATTGCGATGCAGCAGGTGGCAGAACCTTATATCCGTCGTCGCGCCATCAGACACTTAGAAAAAGGACGGGTTGTGATTTTTGCCGGTGGCACTGGAAATCCTTATTTTTCCACCGATACGACCGCTTCATTGCGCGCGGCAGAAATCGAAGCCGAAGTTATTTTATTAGCCAAAGGGAAAGTGGATGCTGTCTACGATGCAGATCCTTTAATCAACCCGGAAGCAAAGAAATTTACTGAACTAACATACATTGATTTGATAAATAAGGGACTTGGCGTGATGGATTCAACTGCCGCATCCCTTTGTATGGATAATAGAATTCCATTGATAGTTTTTGGTTTGAATAAGTCGGGTAACATTAAGCGAGTTGTGCTTGGCGAGAAAATTGGCACATATGTAGTTTAAAGGGGGAAGAATAATGGCTAAGGAAGTGTATATGGAAACTGAGGAACGGATGGAAAAAGCTGTGACGGCACTGAAGCGGGATTTGTCAACTCTCCGTGCAGGCCGTGCCACACCTGCGCTTTTGGATAAGGTAACTGTGGAATATTACGGCACCACCACGGCAATCAACCAACTTGCCAATATTTCCGTACCGGAACCTCGCCTTTTGCTCATTCAGCCCTGGGACAAAAAAATTGTGTCGGATATCGAGCGCGCTATTTTGAAATCAGATTTAGCTCTGACGCCGAACAGTGACGGTTCTGTGATTCGCCTGACAATTCCTCAGCTAACGGAAGAAAGACGTAAAGATTTGGTTAAAATCAGTAAAAAGAAGGCGGAAGAAGGACGGGTTGCCATTCGTAATATTCGTCGCGATGCAAATGACGAGCTTAAGCAGAAAGAAAAATCCGGCGAAATAACTGAAGATGAATTACATAAAGCGCAGGATGAGATGCAGAAGCTTACAGACAAATATATTGAAGAAATGGACAAAGTATTGTCCGCAAAAGAAAAAGAGATTATGGAGGTCTGATCATGAGCCAGGGGGACGGCTTCCCTGATCTCTTAGCAAACTATCTGGATGATGCTGTTCGCTTGTGTACAGGACTTGGTATCGGTACACAAGTGATAATCACGACTCCACCTAGAGTGGCTGGTCAGGGTCCTCTGAGGGTTGTCAGGCAGCGACTGGCAGATGACGGACAGACGCTGGAACTGACAGTGGCGGCTGAAGATTGGGCATAGGTGCCCCCTCCTGCGAGGGGGCTGGTCTTTAAGCAGCAAAAATGAGGTGAGTAGATGCCCCGCTTTTTGCGTCGGTTGTTTAGTAATCAGGAAGCTACTCATGCAAAAAAGGAAACACGCTCAGTTCCGTGTCATGTGGCAATCATCATGGATGGAAACGGCCGCTGGGCTGCACAACGAAAGTTGCCCCGCACAGCGGGACATCAGGCGGGGATAGTCGCGCTTAGGCGCACAATTAAACATGCTAATGAAATGGGCATCGGTATTTTGACCGTTTATGCCTTTTCTACTGAAAATTGGAAACGTCCTAAGCCGGAAGTCGATTTCTTATTGCGTTTGCCGCATGAATTTCTCAAATCAGACTTGGGCGACTTGCATAAAAAAAATGTTAAAGTTACGATGATCGGTTTTATGGAAGGGTTGCCTCTACATACCCGCAATGCCGTATCTGAAGCAGTGGGTGTAACGGCTAATAATACCGGCATGGTGCTCAATTTTGCGCTTAACTACGGCAGCAGAGATGAAATTATTGCGGCTGTGCAATCTATTGCGCAAAAAGCTGTAGACGGAGAAGTAAAGCCTGCGCTGATCGACGAACAAACTATGGCAAGCCATCTTTTTACTGCAGCCCTGCCCGACCCTGACCTGTTAATCCGGCCTAGCGGCGAAATCAGGCTGAGCAACTTCTTGCTGTGGCAGCTTGCTTATACAGAGCTTTGGTTCACAGATGTTAATTGGCCGGACTTTGACAGGGAACACCTTGAGGAAGCTATAAGCGCCTACCGTAACCGGGACAGACGTTTTGGCGGGATAAAGTTCTAGGCTGAGGGGAAAGGGTTTCTCTGAAGCGGCTATTGCGCCGCTGCAAACGAATCCGACATCTACTAATGGGAGGGATGCTCTTGTTTTGGCATCGATTGGCCAGTACCCTTGTGGGTATCCCTGTAGTGCTGGCAGTTACCTGGATGGGCGGTTTGCCGTTCTTTTTTATGGCATTATTCATCGGCATTCTGGCTTTACGTGAATTGTACAATATAGCTCGGCTTTCCCGCCGCAGCGAAAGGCTATTTGGCTATGGCTCTCATCTTTTTTTGTTTTTTTCTGTCTCATTTTTCGGAATGGACAGTTATTTTGCCGGCCTGATTTTTGTTTTTCTGGCACTGAGTATTTATTGGTTGTTCTTTTATCCTGTTGACTTTAAGAATCTTGCTGTTTTGTTTTGGGGAGTATTTTATGTTACAGTGCTCCTCTCTTGTATTCTTTTATTACGGCAAGCCCCTAATGGATTTCTGCTGGTTGCCGCCGCGTTAATTACAGTCTGGGCATCAGACACCGGCGCCTACCTGGTGGGAATGAGCATCGGGCGGCGAAAGCTGATGCCGGCGGTCAGCCCTGCAAAATCCTTTGAGGGAGCGGCAGGCGGCGTGCTGTTTGCCGCGGTGGCCTTGATGCTCATGGCATCATCCATGGGCTATAGCTTATGGCAGGCTGCCGCTTTGGGAGTAGTGCTGTCGGTGGCGGGACAATTGGGTGACCTTGCCGAATCTGCGCTGAAACGTTGGGGAAATGTGAAAGATTCAGGTAGTTTTCTGCCGGGACACGGCGGGGTGTTAGATCGGATTGATAGCATATTATTCGTCATCCCGGTCGCATACTTTTTATTTGTGATTCTCTTCTAAGGGGTAACCGGCATGAAACGGATTACATTGCTTGGCTCGACCGGTTCCATCGGCACACAGGCGCTGCAGGTGGTTGCCTCTTACCCAGAACGGTTTCGGATACATTCCTTGTCTGCTCATCGTCAAACAGCGATGTTGGCGCGGCAGGCTCGCCGTTTTCTTCCTGCTGTGGTGGCAATTAGTGATGAATCCTGTTACAATGAACTTAAGGCTGAACTTTCCGGTCTTAGCATAAAAATTTTGGCTGGCCCGGACAGTCTGCGGGAACTGGCTGCAGATCAGGAAACAGACATAGTTCTTAATTCTTTAGTTGGCTTTGCCGGTCTGGCTGCAACCCTCGCTGCGCTTTCGGCTGGGAATACACTGGCTTTAGCAAACAAAGAATCGCTTGTTGCCGGAGGACAACTGGCTATGCATCAGGCTGCAAAGGCAGGCGTAACTATTTTCCCTGTGGACAGTGAACATTCAGCCATCTTTCAATGTCTCCAAGGACAACAAGCGGACGCTGTGGAAAAAATAGTACTGACTGCTTCTGGCGGACCTTTCTTTGGGCGTGATTTGCCATTTTTGCAGACTGTTACGCCCCAAGATGCGCTTAAACATCCAAACTGGGAGATGGGCCCTAAGATCACTGTGGATTCAGCGACCATGATGAATAAAGGCTTGGAGGTAATAGAGGCGCGCTGGTTATTTAACATCCCCTATGAAAAGATTGAGGTTGTTGTTCATAGAGAAAGCATTGTCCATTCTCTTGTGGCATACCGTGACGGCTCTGTCCTAGCCCAGTTAGGTGCACCTGATATGCGTGTCCCCATTCAATATGCTCTGACTTATCCGGAACGGTTGCCTGGTCATGCGCCTCGTCTTTGCTGGAACACTCTTAGCACTCTGAATTTTGCCCCGCCGGACAAAAGCAATTTTCCCTGTCTTCCCTTAGCTTATTGGGCCGGAGCAATAGGAGGGAGCATGCCCTGTGTCTTAAACGCGGCCAATGAAGAGGCAGTGCGTCTCTTCCTGGGGGGGAAAGCAAGATTTTTAGAGATCCCTCGTATAATTGAAAGGGTCATGAATAAACATAAAGTAGTCGCCGCACCTGATTTTGACATTTTGCATGATGTTGACAAGGAAGCGCGCTTGTTGGCGCAGGAGTACGCTGGGATGAAAGGGTGAAACGATGCTGACGCTTGTTGCTGCAATTGTTATTTTCGGCTTACTGATTTTCTTTCATGAGCTTGGGCACTTTCTGGTAGCTAAACGGCTGGGGGTTGGTGTAACAGAATTTGCCGTTGGCTTCGGTCCGCGTTTGTTTGCTCGCCAGTCAGGTGAGACTACCTATTCTTTGCGGGCGTTTCCGCTTGGCGGCTTTGTGCGCTTAGCCGGCGATACCCCTGAGGAAAGCGAAGGGGAAAACAGCTTCCAGAATAAGCCTGTTTGGGCGCGTTTTTTGGTCATTGCTGCAGGCTCGGCCATGAATTTTTTGCTTGCAGTCTTGCTGTTTTCACTTATATATTTTGCTTTTCTAGGCGTGCCGCTTTTGCAGTCCACGGAAATTGGAGTTGTACAGCCGGGCGGGCGAGCGAGTGAAGCAGGCTTGCTGCAGGGAGATCGGATTATCTCCATCGCCGGGGAGCGCGTCGATGACTGGGAGGAATTGGTTTCGCTCATTCATGTTCATCCCGAACAGGAAATTGTTGTCGAGTATGAGCGGCAGGGGCAAACCAGTTTCGTCACTTTAACCCCCGTGCGTGATCCGCAAACAGGAGACGGCAGGATAGGTATTCAGGCTCAGACACGCATGTTTTCGCCGCTACTCTCGCTAAGTGCCGGCCTGCAGCATACTTTCTGGTTTATTCGACTGTTTGTCTCCAGTATTATTCAGATGTTGACAGGCAGCGCTGCTCCTGATGTGGTAGGTCCGGTTGGTATCATTCAGATTGTGGGGGAAGTGGCCAGAACCGGTGTGGTGAACCTAATGTCTTTGGCTGCGATTATCAGCCTGAATCTTGGTATCTTGAATTTGCTTCCCATTCCTGCCTTGGACGGCAGCAGGTTAGTTTTTTTAGTAGTGGAAGGTATGCGTGGCCGGCCGGTAGATCCGCAAAAAGAATCATTTGTCCATTTTGTCGGGTTTACGGTGTTAATTTTATTGATGATTGTCATTGCCTACCGGGATCTGACTCGTTTGGAGCTGTTCTTTTAGCAGGAGGAATGCGATGTTTCGGCGCGAGCAAACAAGACAGGTTAAAGCCGGTCCGCTGATTATCGGCGGCGGTGCGCCTGTCATTATAGAATCTATGACTAATACCGACACGGCAGATCTGGCTGCTACGCTGGTGCAAATTACAGAATTAAAGCAGGCCGGCTGTGAACTGGTGCGTGTTGCCGTGCCAAACCAGCGCGCGGTTGACGTTTTGCCTGACTTGGTTAGACAATCAGCACTTCCCTTGATAGCAGACATCCATTTCAATCACCGCTTTGCTTTGAGCGCTATTCGTGCCGGAGTGGCAAAATTGCGGATTAACCCCGGTAATATCGGGGGGGAAGAGCGTTTGGCGGAAGTGGTAAGCCTTGCGGGGGAGAGACAGGTTCCCATCCGAATTGGCGTTAATGCCGGCTCGTTAGAGCGAAGATTGCTGGACAAATATGGCAGACCGACTCCTGAGGCTATGCTGGAATCAGTTATGGATCACATCCAGGTGGCAGAAAAGCTTGGTTTTTACGAGTTGGTAATCTCTTTAAAGGCTTCTTCAGCGCCGTTGACGGTTGCCGCTAATATGTTGTTTGCCAAAGAATCTCGCTATCCGTTACATTTAGGAGTGACAGAGGCGGGCTCTTTCTTTAGCGGTACAGTTTATTCTGCAGTAGGAATTGGAGCGCTGCTGCTCGCTGGGCTGGGTGATACGATTCGGATTTCCTTGACAGCGCCGCCTGTGGAGGAAATTCGGGTGGCTAAAGCTATTCTTGCGGCGGCGGAGATCCGGCGTTTCGGTCCAAGGGTCATTTCCTGCCCTACTTGCGGGCGTTGTCAGATTAGCCTGATAGAATTAGCCAAAGAGTTGGAGCAGAGAGTTGAGAAGATTGCCGAACCGTTGACCTTGGCAGTGATGGGCTGTGCTGTAAACGGTCCAGGGGAAGCTAGGGAAGCAGATTTGGGGATTGCCGGCGGAAAGAAGCAGGGGCTGATTTTTTGTGCCGGCGAAGTAGTGCGCAAAGTTCCTCAGGATCAACTGATTGATGAATTTATGTCGTTCCTCTACGATTATCTTAACAACAGGGCAGAAATCCGCTAGTTGCGAAAGGCTGCTGGATATGGTAGGATGGAAGTTGAATTCATAGCTTTTCGCTGAGAAGAGTGGGCCTGCCCACTCTTCAGTTTTATCAGGTACGCTGGTACATAAATAATGCTAATTTTTTTGCTATAACACAAACTATTGGGAGTACAAATGAAGCCCCTAAAAACTGTTGGTGGCAGACGGAGGGACAATGATGTCAAAGATAAATAAGATTGTCATGGAAACAGCTGCTCCTCTGGCAGATGCGCTGGGCCTGGAATTGGTCGATGTGGAATTTGTTAAAGAAGGCGGCCAGTGGATACTGCGTGTTTGTATAGATCGGGAAGGCGGAGTTATGATGGAGCACTGTGAAGCGATGAGCTGCGCTTTAGACGAGGCTTTAGATAGTATAGATCCCATTGAAGAGCATTATCTGCTGGAAGTTTCTTCTCCCGGTGTAGAACGGGCGCTTAAAAAAGCTGCTGACTATGAGCGGTTTACCGGCAGAGAAGTAAAAGTGAGGCTCTTTAGCTCTTTGAACGGGCAAAAAAACTTTACCGGCATTTTGCGTGGTTTGGCAGGCCAGGATATTTTACTGGAAACGGAAAAGCAGACTTTGCTTCCGATTCCACTTTCCCAGGTGGCAAAAGCCAATCTAACCTTTATAGACAAACAGAAAGGAGGTATTTAGTATGAATGAAGACTTTCTAGCTGCAATGACAGCGATTGAAAAAGAGAAGGGCGTAAAAAAAGGGATTCTGTTTGATGCCATTGAAGCGGCGTTAGTTTCGGCATATAAACGTAATTTTAATACCGCAGCCAATGTGCGCGTCCAGCTTAACCGTGAATCAGGTGAGATTAAGGTCTTCACCCGTTTAGTGGTAGTTGCAGAAGTGTTTCAGGCGCAAATGGAAATCTCGCTCTCTGAGGTGCGAGAAATAGACTCAAATTATCAGTTGGGCGATATTGTGGAGAAGGAAGTAACGCCGAAAAATTTTGGTCGCATTGCTGCGCAAACGGCTAAGCAAGTTGTTATTCAGCGCATTCGTGAGGCTGAGCGGGAAATGGTTTTTGATGAGTATGTTGACCGGGAAGAGGATATTATCACCGGTATAGTGCAGCGCATAGAGCAAAAGAATGTGATTGTCGATTTGGGTAAAACGGAAGCTGTTTTATCTCCCACAGAACAAATGCCAAGCGACGAATACAAGCAGGGCGAGCGGGTAAAAGCATATATCAATGAAGTGAGAAAGACAACAAAGGGTCCGCAAATTTTCATCTCCCGCACTCACCCCGGACTTTTGAAGCGCTTGTTTGAATTGGAAGTTCCTGAAATCTTTGATGGAACTGTTGAAATTAAAGCGGTCGCCAGGGAGGCAGGCTATCGCTCAAAATTAGCAGTATACTCTAAAAATAGGGATGTGGATCCAGTCGGCGCTTGTGTCGGTCCGAAAGGAGCCCGTGTTCAGGCTATTGTAGACGAACTGCGCGGTGAAAAGATTGACATTGTCAAATGGGACGAAAATCCGGAAATTTTTGTTGCCAATGCTCTTTCCCCTGCTAAAGTAGTTATGGTTTCGTTGCAGAGCTCACAAAAGGTGGCAAACGTTATCGTTCCTGATTATCAGTTGTCTTTGGCCATTGGCAAGGAGGGACAGAACGCCAGGCTGGCAGCAAAGCTGACAAACTGGAAAATTGATATTGCCAGCGAAAGCCAGGCTGCTGAGCGCGCACCCTTGTCACCTGCGGCAAGTGAGCGGCTGCCGCGTAGGGAGCAGGAGTTTAAAGAGCTGGAAATTTCCGGCGTTTCAGGCCAGGGTATGGCGCTTGGTCGCACCACCCTCGCAAAGGGGGTTACAGACGATGAAACTCCGTAAGGTGCCGTTGCGTACATGCATTGGTTGCCAGGAGCAAAAAAATAAACGGGAATTAATTCGTATCGTCCGCACACCGGAGGGAAATGTGGAACTGGATGCCACCGGGAAAAAAGCTGGGCGCGGCACATATCTATGCAAGAAGCGCAGTTGCCTGGAACTGGCTGCCAAGGCCAAGCGTTTTGAACGAAGTTTAAAACACCCGGTCTCTCAAGCGGTAGTGCTAGAGTTGTCGTCACAATTCCCTGAGGAAAAGCAAGATGATCAATAAGTCACTTGCTCTGCTTGGTCTGGCTAGGAGGGCTGGCAAGCTCTCTTTTCATGAGGAGGCCAACCTGCTGGCTATTCGCACCGGCCGGGCAAGGTTACTCGTTCTTGCCGAAGACGCCGGTGAGTCAACTGCTAAAAAATATCTTGATAAATGTGGCTATTACCAAGTGCCTGTAGCTCGGGGTATAAGTAGGGAGAATTTGGGAGCTGCCCTTGGCTCACCGCCCAGGACGGCCATTGTTGTTTTAGATGAAGGGTTTGCAAAAAAATTGGCGGAACTGATTACATGACTAATTTTGAGTTACTGTTTTAAGGAGGCCAAACTAATGGAGGTGTAATTCATGACGAAGACTAGAGTTTATGAATTGGCGAAAGAGTTGGCTGTGCCCAGCAAAAGGATTATAGATATTTTAGCAGATATCGGTTTTGAAGTTAAAAATCACATGAGCGTGGTCGAGGATGAGGCTGTTAAGCGAATTACTTATCAAATGACAGGCAAAGGAGAGGCACCGTCTGTCTCCATGTCTGTTAAGCAGGAGCTAAAACAGGATTTGCCGCAAACTACTCAGGCGACAGCCGTTAATGAAAAACAGGCTAAAGGCGCAGAGATAAGCCCGGCTAGTCCCAAGCATCAGAGCGAAAGTTCGCAATACGCCCAAAATCGCCTGCAGGGAGCAGCCCGTCCTCAAAACGCTTGGCCGCAAGGCGCTCAAGGGCAAGGGGCGCGGCCGCAGCAAAGCGGTCAGCAGGGAGCAACCCGTCCCCAAGGCGCAAGGCCGCAAAGTACTCAATTTCAAGGGGCGCGGCCGCAGCAAGGCTCTCAGCAGGGAGCAACCCGTCCCCAAGGCGCAAGGCCGCAGGGCGCTCAAGGGCAAGGATTTCGGCCGCAGCAAGGCGCTCAACCGGGCGCAACCCGTCCTCCCCAAGGCACAAGGCCGCAGGGCGCTCAAGGGCAAGGATTTCGGCCGCAGCAAGGCACTCAACCGGGCGGAACCCGTCCCCAAGGCACAAGGCCGCAGGGTGCTCAAACTCAAGGGGCGCGGCCGCAGCAAAGCGGTCAACAGGGAGCAACCCGTCCCCAAGGCACAAGGCCGCAAGGCGCTCAGACTCAGGGAGCACGGCCGCAATACGATAAACAACAGCGCCCCCATGGCACTCGCCCGCAAGGCGCACATGCTCAGAGACCGCCTGTGCGCGAAAAAAAACCTCGGGTAGATAAACGTGAACGTCGGGCGATACGTGAGGCTCGTGTTTTAAATGAACTGCAAAAACAGGAGCGTACAGTTATCCTAGAAGGTCGGATTACTGTGGGAGAGCTGGCCGACAAGCTAGGCGTTAACTCCGGCGAAATTATCGGCAGACTGATGTCGCTGGGTGTGATGGCAACTATTAACCAAGCAATAAATATTGAAGTTGCGCAGCTGCTAGCCGAAGAATATGGTTTCGATGTGGAAATCAAGGTGGATGAACTGGAAGCCGGTCTTGTGGAAACTGTTGCAGATCGTGAAGAAGATTTGTGCCTGCGTCCGCCGGTTGTTACCATACTTGGCCATGTTGATCACGGCAAAACTTCGCTTTTGGACGCCATTCGCAAAGCCAATGTGACTTCTCTGGAGGCCGGAGGAATCACGCAGCATATCGGCGCCTACCAAGCTGAATATCAGGGGAAAAAAGTTGTCTTCCTTGATACGCCCGGCCACGAAGCTTTTACAGCGATGCGTGCTCGTGGAGCGCAAGTGACGGATATTGCCATAGTGGTAGTGGCTGCTGACGACGGTGTAATGCCGCAGACAGTAGAAGCGATTAACCACGTCAAAGCAGCCGGTGTGCCGATTATTGTAGCATTAAACAAAATAGACAGGCCAAATGCTAATCCGGAGCGGGTTAAGCAACAGCTGACAGAATACAATCTTGTCTCGGAGGAATGGGGCGGCGATACTGTTTTTGTGGAAGTGTCAGCGCTGCAGCGTCTTGGCCTGGATACGCTAATGGAAATGATTTTGATTGTGGCAGAACTGGCTGAACTGAAGGCAAACCCTGATAAGCCGGCCATTGGTACTGTAGTGGAAGCTAAACTAGACAAGGGACGCGGCCCGGTAGCCACAGTGCTTATACAGGACGGGACCATTGCTGTTGGTGATGCCATTATCTGCGGTACCATTTACGGTAAAGTGCGAGCCATGGTTGATGATAAGGGGAAGCGGCTCAAAAAAGCCGGCCCTGCCACTCCTGTGGAAGTGCTTGGACTAAATGAAGTTCCGGAAGCAGGCGATATGCTGCAAGTTGTTTCAGACGAGCGCGTTGCCCGCCAAGTGGCGGATAAACGGGCTGAGAAACGACGTGAGGTAGAGCTGAAGAAGTTGGTCAAGGTCTCGCTTGACGATTTATTCAGCAAAATTCAAGAAGGCGAACTGAAAGATCTGAACATCATTATTAAGGCTGATGTGCAAGGCTCTGCGGAAGCGCTGCGCGAATCACTGCTAAAGCTGGAAAATAGTGAAGTGCGTCTGCAGGTAATCCATAGCGGAGTAGGCGCTGTCACCGAATCGGATGTGATGCTGGCTTCTGCTTCCAATGCGATTATTATCGGTTTTAATATCCGTCCGGAGCCAAGTGCCCGCAAAATGGCAGAACGGGAGAATGTGGAAATCAGACTGTATCGGGTGATTTACGAGGCTTTGGATGAAGTAAAGGCGGCCATGACCGGCATGCTGGCTCCGCGCTTCAAAGAAGTAGTCTTAGGTCAGGCTCAAGTTCGCAATCTGTTCAAAGTATCTAGGCTTGGAACTATTGCCGGATGCTATGTAACTGAGGGCAAAATTACCAGGAATGCAGATATCCGCATTATTCGCGACGGGATAGTGATCCATGAAGGGAAAATTGAAACACTGAAACGCTTTAAAGACGATGTGCGTGAGGTGGCTACCGGTTATGACTGCGGCATTTTGATGGAAAGATTTCATGACTACAGAGAGGGCGATATAATCGAAGCGTATACCATGCAAAAGGTGGAGTTGTCTTAAACCATGGTAATAGGTGTTATGACAGTAGGGCAACTAGGGAGGAATACAGATGACCGAACAAAGGGCTCAACGTGTCGCTGAAGAAATGAAACGTGAAATTAGCGATATATTGCGCAATGAATTAAAAGACCCGCGCACCGTTGGTATAATCAGCGTTACAGGTGTAAATCTGACGCGTGATTTGCGTCATGCCAAGGTTTTCATCAGTGTATTCGGCAGCGACGAAGAGCAACAGGAAACACTGGCTGTGCTGTCAAAGGCTGTCGGTTTTGTCCGTACAGAGGTGGGCCGGCGGATTCGTTTGCGTCATACCCCGCAAATTTCCTTTCTCTTAGATAAGTCTATAGCTTACGGTGCGCATATAAACCGTGTGCTGCGTGAACTCAATCCGTCCGAAGGCGGCGAAGCAAATGAATAATCTGGCCGAGATTGCTGTCCGTTTGCAGAGTTCCGGCAATATATTGGTGACATCACATATTATGCCTGATGGCGATAGTATTGGTTCACTTCTGGGGTTGGGACTGGCTCTGCAGCAGGCTGGTTACGCCGTAACTATGTTTTCTGTCGATGGCGTGCCTGACCGTTACAGCTTTCTGGACGGTTCGGAAAAGATCGTGGAGAAACTGCTGCCAAAAGCTGATTACGACTGTGTCGTTATCCTGGACTGCAGTGATCAGGATCGGATAAAACCGATTTGGGAGCAACTTAAAGAGCTGCCAATTATTAATATCGATCACCATCCAACTAACCGCTGCTTCGGCAGTTTGAACTATGTAAACCCGGCGGCCGCTGCAACGGGGGAGATCGTCTGCCAGCTTCTTTTGGAGATGGCTATTCCTGTGAGCGAAAGTGTGGCGGCCGCACTATATGTGGCAGTTAGCACCGACACAGGCTCATTTAAGTTTGAAAATACTACGCCCGCAGTGCATAAGGTTGCCGCCCGTCTATTGGAGGCAGGGATAAAGCTGAGGGAAATTATTCCTCGCATTTTTGATCTCCGGAGCCGCGCCGCCATTTGCATCCTTGGTGAAGCACTGAAGACCATTCGCTACTCCGAAGACGGGAGCGTGGCTTGGATTGCTCTGACAGAAAACGAGATGATTTCTTGCGGAGCAAGGGACGAGGATTTAGATGGCGTGGTAAATTACGCGAAAAATATTGAAGGGGTGGAAGTCGGGCTTATTTTCCGAGAGAAAAGTGACGGAGTGGTTAAAGTCGGTTTTCGTGCGCATAGCATTGACGTAAGCAAGCTGGCAGAAGTTTTTGGCGGCGGCGGCCATGCTCGGGCCGCCGGATGTTTTCTCGAAATGAGCATGCAAGAGGCGGTTGAGAAAGTTCTGAGCCTTGTTGTAAAGGAAGTCGAAAATGGACGGAATAATTAATTTTTTGAAGCCTCCCGGCATGACGTCTCATGATGCGGTTAATCTTATGCGCCGTCTCACCGGCATAAGACGCATTGGACATACCGGCACCTTGGATCCCGGCGCTGCCGGGGTATTACCAATTTGTATCGGCAAAGCTACCAGTGTCAGTGAATATGTGCTGGGAATGGATAAATCATACCGGGCTGAAGTCTCCCTTGGTCAAGCAACAGATACGGAAGACGCTGCTGGACAACCTGTTTTAACAATGCCAGTTCCTGCCCTGACAACTCACGCTGTCGACCTGGTATTAAGGAGCTTTTTAGGTAAGGGAAGCCAAATTCCACCAATGTATTCCGCGGTACGTGTCGATGGCAAAAGATTGTATGAATTGGCTCGGCGCGGTGAAGTGGTGGAGCGGAAACCGCGTGAAGTTCTCATCTATAATATCAAGCTGCTAGAAATTAGAGGAAATTTTATTTTTTTTGATCTGTGCTGCTCTCGTGGTACCTATGTGCGCACGCTATGCCGCAATATCGCGGAAAAATTAGGTTCGGCCGGCCACATGTCGTTTCTGTTGCGAACGGCTGTCGGCCCATTTCTATTAAGGAACGCCGTAACTTTTGAGGAACTGGCGCAGCATGCTGAAACCGGCAGTATAACGAAAGCATTACTGCCACTGGATACGGCACTGCAAAACTTACAAGCGTTAACCGTTGATGATAGCCAAGCAAAACGTCTCAGAAACGGCTTGGCTGTTACGCCGGGTTTAAAAACTTCTGACGGTCAACGTTTTCGTGTTTATGATTCCTCGCAGGCCTTACTGGCAATTGCGGCGGCAGACAAAGAGCGGATTAAACCTTTGAAAGTATTTAATTGAGCTATAGTCAGGTGATAGCATGGAAATGTTCCAGGGAATAGAAACCTTTCGCCATAACTGCATTGAGCCGATTGTTTTGGCTTTAGGCAATTTTGACGGTGTGCATAAAGGTCACCGGCAAATTTTGCGTGCAACTACTGCCGCAGCCAGTGAGATTTCTGCCAAAAGTGCCTGTCTGATTTTTATGCCGCACCCCCTTGCAGTCTTAACACCAGCCAAAGCACCTGCTCTGCTGCTTAGTTTGCCTGACAGAATATGTTCGCTGGGTAACGCAGGGATAGATTATGTGATAGTCCATCCTTTTTGCCGTGATTTTGCAGCCATTGAGCCGGAGCGATTTGTTAAAGAAATTCTTTGCGAGAAATTGAGTGTCTCCGGGGTTGTAGTAGGCTTTGACTATTCTTTTGGCTGTCGGGGAGCCGGCACGGCAGCGGACCTCAAAGAAATGGGTGCAAGCTTTGATTTTTTTGTTCGCGTGATAGATCCTGTAGCTGTAGGCGGAATTCCGATTGGCAGCACAGCAATTCGGCAATATCTTGCGGCAGGACGCGTAGAGGCGGCTGCCGCTATGCTGGGGTATCCTTTTTATCTGCGGGGCACGGTGGTTCACGGAGATGGCAGGGGCAGAAAATTAGGTTTTCCCACGGCTAATCTACTGGTAGATTGTGAACTGATCCGACCAGGCAGTGGCGTTTATTTAAGCAAGGCTGCCTGCGGTGACAAAGTATTCTGGGCGCTGGCGAACGTAGGCAATCGACCCACCTTCTGCAAAGATGAAACGTCGCTCGAAGTTTATCTATTGGACGAAGAAAAAAATCTTTATGGGCAGGAATTAATCGTCTCTTTTCTACAAAAAATTAGAGATGAAAGAGCATTTAGCAGTCCCGCAGCTTTGGCTTGCCAAATCCAAAATGATGTGGCTTTGGCCAGAAGCCTGATTGCTAGTCCTTAGCCATGGTCAGGCTGAGCGGAAGATGGGCAGATACGTTCTTTTTCGCTAAGGCTTTCGCTCCGGTTCCCTCGTGAGAAGTGCAACGGCTCACCGGCGCTCCTCCGCCCAGGCTGCCCTCGACATTCGCCGTCCGTGGCTCAGGTCTCGGCGACCTGCATCCATGCAGGTCGGCCGGCTGCAGTCCTTGTTCGCCTGCACTTCTGGTCACTCGTCCACATCTCGCTCAAGCTCTCAACAAAAAAGCATCAGGTAAATACAACAGCACCTTTTTGCCTTCTCTAAACACTTCCAGATATTGTTGACTTTCACAGAATGCGGAAGCGAGCGTTAAGTGTCAGCAGCGTTTAGCGAACGGGAATTCGCAGCGTTAAGACATGCCAATGGTTCAGTGTGACATTATCACAAGTTAAACACAAACATGGTTCGCTTGACTTGCTAAGTGTTTGTCTATATGGTAAAATCAACTTTGTTAACCTTAGGCTCGGCTTTGCGCAACTCCGACGCTTGCCTTGGCCTAGCGGTGATCGAAAAATATTAGGAGGTGAAAGTATGAGTATGGATGCGACACGCAAACAAAGTCTAATTAGTGAGTATCGACTGCATGATAACGATACCGGTTCTCCTGAAGTTCAAATTGCGCTGTTGACAGAACGTATCAATTATCTCACAGAGCATTTGAAGGCCCACAAGAAGGACCACCATTCGCGGCGCGGCCTGTTGAAGATGGTTGGACAGCGGCGAGCACTTCTCAACTACTTAAAGGAAATTGATGTTGAGCGATACCGCACTATTTTAGTTAAGCTGCAACTGCGTAAATAGTCCCTGAAATTGCCAGGCAAAAAAAGCTTGATGAATTTCCTACACAAAGAAAAAGCGGGGAAACCCCGCTTTTTTACAGAGTCAGAGAGGATGTATGGAATGAAAGTTTATAGAATGGAGTTGGCCGGTAGGGAGCTGACAATCGAGACCGGACGCATTGCAAAACAGGCAAATGGTGCTGTTTTGGTGCGTTACGGTGATACGGTCATGCTTTCAACTGCCACCGCTTCAGCCGAACCTAGGGAAGGAATTGACTTTTTCCCGATGACGGTTGATTATGAAGAGCGCCTTTATGCGGTAGGTAAAATCCCGGGAGGTTTTATTAAGCGGGAAGGACGACCTACTGAAAAAGCTATTTTGGCCTCCCGACTTACAGATCGTCCGTGTCGTCCGCTGTTTCCCAAAGGCTTTCGTAATTCCGTGCATCTTGTGACAACAGTTTTGTCTGTCGATCAGGACACCCCTCTTGAAGTGTTGTCGATTTGTGGTGCATCTGCAGCACTGTCGCTCTCGAATATCCCTTTTGCCGGACCAATTGCTGCTGTATTAGTTGGTTGGGTAGACGGAAAGCCGGTTATTAATCCGACGAAACAACAAGCTGAAGTATCGCGCTTGCATCTAGTGGTTGCCAGTACTCGTGATGCCATTATGATGGTGGAAGCCGGTGCTCACGAATTGACGGAAGAAGAAATTCTTGAAGCAATCATGACAGGACATGACGCAAACAGAGAGATTGTTGCTTTGCTGGAGCAGATGGTGGCTGAACTCGGTAAAGAGAAGATGCAGGTAAAAACGTTTGAACCTGACGCCGGCATTGCTACAGAAGTCCGGGCTTTTTCTGGAGAAAGGCTTAAAGAAGCAGTGCGAACTGTGGAAAAACAGGCTCGGGAGGCAGCTATTGATGCCGCTAAAGCGGAAGCAGTGGCGCACTTTGCTGAAAAATATGCGGAAAAGGACAAGGATGTCCGTGCTTGTTTTGATAATTTAGTCAAAGAAACAATGCGTACCATGATTATTAAAGAAAACTTGCGCCCCGACGGACGCAAGGCTGATGAAATACGGCAAATCAGCTGTGAAACAGGCATTTTGCCACGGACACACGGGTCAGGTCTTTTTACCCGCGGTCAGACCCAAGTATTGAATATCTGTACTTTAGGAACGCCCAGTGAAGCGCAGCGCCTAGACGGACTTGGACTGGAAGAATCCAAACGCTATATGCATCATTACAATTTCCCGCCCTATAGCGTGGGTGAAGCCGGGTTTATGCGCGGCGCCAGCCGGCGCGATATTGGGCACGGCGCCTTGGCTGAGCGGGCACTTCTGCCTGTACTGCCGTCTGAAGAAGATTTTCCGTATACTATTCGTCTCGTCTCGGAAGTGGTCGAATCAAACGGTTCGACGTCGATGGGTAGTGTCTGTGGCTCAACCCTTTCTCTGATGGACGCAGGTGTGCCGATCAAGAAAACTGTCTCCGGCGTTGCGATGGGTCTCATTAAAGAAGGGGATCAGGTGGCTATTCTCAGTGATATTCAAGGGATGGAAGATTTTCTGGGAGATATGGATTTTAAAGTGGCAGGAACGAAAGACGGAATTACCGCACTGCAAATGGATATCAAAATTAAAGGGTTATCAAGGGGAATTTTGGCTCAAGCATTAGCTCAGGCAAAGCTTGGCTATATGCATATCATGCAGAAAATGCTCGATGTCATTCCTGAGCCCAGAGCGGAAATGTCTCCCTATGCTCCCCGGATTATCACCATGCATATTCATCCCGATAAAATTAGGGATGTGATTGGTCCGGGCGGCAAAATGATTAATAAAATAGTCGCAGAAACAGGTGCAGAGATTGATATTGAGCCGGATGGCACCGTTTATATTGCTGCTATAAATACAGCAAGCGGCCTGAGGGCGCAGCAGATAATTGAAGGACTTACAAAGGAAGTATTGCCGGGCGAAGTTTATCTTGGTAAAGTTACCAGGGTAGAAAAATACGGAGCTTTTGTAGAAATTCTGCCTGGAAAAGATGGACTCGTTCATATTTCCCGCTTAGCGCATGAACGGGTGGAAAAGACGGAGGATGTCGTCAATCTAGGTGATGAAGTTACAGTAAAAGTAATCGGTATTGACGACCGTGGTCGGATAGACTTGTCGCGCAGAGCCGCCATTCCAAACGAACACGGAGAAATGGTGGAAGAAGAACCGGCCCAACGCCGTGAAGAAAGACGCGATCGCCGTCCAAGTAACGACAGAGACAGGCGTCCCCCAAGGAGAACATAAACTAAAGTTTATGTTCTTTTTTTGTGCAGGAGAAGGTATCTTGTTTTTCAGATGTAGAGGGCTAGGTTTTAACGAGAGGCCGCACTTCAACAATCCCCTCTCCCTCTGGGAGAGGGTTAGGGTGAGGGCAAGGGTGAGGAAGAGGGACTGAATCTTCGAGCAAATTTGAATTCAGAGATTATCTTAGAGCAATAAGAGCGGCACTCACAGAATTCGCTAGTTTTAATATTATAAAGCAAATAACTTTTTGCTGGGAGGGGAAAGGCTAGTGAAAAAATGGTCAAAGTTTTTGCTTTTGGGGTTGGTTTTCGTAATGAGCGTAAGCGCGTTGGGAGGATGTGCGCCTCAGGAGGGACTGACAAAAGTTAGGCTCAATGAGGTAACACGCTCCGTATTTTTCGCGCCGCTGTACGCTTCAATTAATCTAGGCTATTTTGCCGAGGAAGGGCTCGAGCTGGAGCTGACTACCGGACAGGGGGCAGACAAGGTGATGACAGCCTTACTGTCTGGTCAGGCAGATATTGGCTTTATGGGTCCGGAAGCCACAATCTATGTTTTTAACCAGGGACAGGAAGATTATGTGGTAAATTTTGCTCAACTGACTAAGCGTGACGGGTCTTTTCTGGTGGGCAGGGAGCCGAATCCTGATTTTAGCTGGGAAGACGTGCGCGGAACGAGCATTATCGGCGGCAGAAGAGGCGGTATGCCGCTGATGACTCTGGAGTACGTGCTAAAGAAGCACAACATTATGCCGGGTGAAGACGTGGAAGTACTTACGCATATTCAGTTTCCGTTGATGGCCGGCGCGTTCACCGGAGGAGAAGGGGATTACGTTACACTCTTTGAGCCGGTGGCAACCAAGGTAGAGTCGGAGGGTGTCGGCTACGTGGTAGCTTCAGTCGGTAAGGATAGCGGCGAAATTCCCTATACAGTTTTTTCAGCGCGCAAGAGCTTGCTGACAAGCAACCCGGAGTTAATCCAGAAGTTCACAAATGCAATTTACCGTGGTCAACTCTGGGTGAAGGAAAATAAGCCGGAGGAAATAGCACGCGTTATTAGTCCCTCATTCCCAGATGCAGATGAGGTGATGTTGGCTAATGCGGTTCGGCGTTATAAAGAAATTGATGCCTGGGCCGCAACACCTATCTTTACTGAAGAAGCATTTGATAGGCTGCAAAACATTATGGAGACAGCCGGGGAACTGGATAAGCGCGCGCCTTATGTCAACTTGGTGACAAACAAGTTCGCGCTTAGGGCAACAGAATTGCTGCCCTAATTGAAAAGAGGGGGGAGCAGCGTGCTGCCGTCATCGCTCGTTAAAATCCAAAATATCGCTATGATATTTCACAGTGCTGAAGGAGAGACGGTTGCTCTTAAAGACTTTTCTTTAGAGATCCAACATGGAGAGTTTATCAGTATGGTGGGTCCGAGCGGCTGCGGCAAGTCAACATTGTTAAATATACTTGCTGGTTTGTTAAAACCTACATCCGGCTCAGTCTTTATCAAAAACCAGAAAGTTAACGCTCCCACTTTCCAGGTAGGGTATATGCCACAAAGTGACCAGTTGTTTGAATGGCGTACTATTTGGCAAAACGTGCTCCTCGGCTTAGAAGTGCAAAAGAAAGTCAATGCAAAAACAGAAGAAGCGGCAGCAAGGCTGCTGAAGCGCTATGGTTTGGTTGATTTCAAAAATGCCTATCCCAGCCAGTTGTCCGGGGGAATGCGCCAGCGTGCAGCGTTAATTCGCACGCTGGCCATTAGTCCGGAAATCCTGTTGCTGGACGAAGCCTTTTCAGCTTTGGATTATCAAACCAGATTGGTGGTAGCAGATGAAGTCAAGCAGATTATTGTCAGTGAAAACAAGACGGCTATCCTCGTTACACACGACATCTCCGAGGCAATCAGTATGGCTGACCGTGTTGTTGTTTTTAGCAGGAGACCGGGCTCAGTTAAAAATATCCACACTATAACTCTTAGCTGCCAAGGCAATACACCGTTAAAACGGCGGGAGGCTGTTGAATTTAAGGATTATTTCCAGAAAATTTGGAAGGAACTGGATATACATGTCTAAGCAGACTGTAAGTACCATTTTCTCGCCTGACCACTATGCGTATTTGAAAAGACAAAAAAATCATCGGCAGAAAGTCTTCTTGATGCAGATATTTCTTTTGATTGGATTAGTGGCATTCTGGGAAATCGGTGCGAATCAGCGTTGGCTAGATCCATTCATAACTAGTCAGCCGTCCAGGATCGTGAGAACATTAATAAATCTGCATAACGAAGGATCTCTCTATAAACATGTGGGCGTAACTGTGTTTACTACAGTTGCCGGCTTTACGCTGGGCACAATTTGCGGGACTGCTGTTGCCGTAGTTCTTTGGTGGTCAAAATTTATCTCTGCAGTTTTAGATCCGTTTCTTGTGGTGTTAAATAGTTTGCCCAAAATTGCTCTTGGTCCGATTATTATTGTTTGGGCAGGTTCCGGCGTTACCGCTATTTTGGTTATGGCATTGCTAATCTCAGTGGTGGTAACTATTTTAGGAGTTTACGCAGGATTTTCCCAGGTTGATGCTGATAAGATAAAACTGCTCAAAACGTTTGGCGCCAGTAAGTGGCAGATTCTTGGCAAAGTAATTCTTCCGGCGAGCGTGCCCACCATTATCGCAGCGTTAAAGATCAATGTAGGACTTTCTTGGGTCGGCGTAATCGTGGGTGAATTTTTAGTTTCCAGAGCAGGGCTTGGTTACTTGATTGTTTATGGCGGCCAAGTATTTAGGCTGGATTTAGTGATGACCAGTGTGATAATTCTGGCAGTTGCTGCCGCTTTAATGTATCAGGCGATAGTAGTTTTGGAAAAGATTGCCCTTAAATGGCGCTGAGCTATTTCCAGAATAAAGTAGAAAGCAATTTTCTGTGATTGAGAACAGTCTGGCTTAAGCCGGCCTGTTCTTATTTGCTGAGAAAACGCATAAAATTTTAGTGGAAATCAGCTATTGCAGGAAAGAAGGTCGTCTATGTTGCGTGAAAGACGGGTAAAAAAAAGAAAGCTGCGATTTTTGCTTTTCTTAGTCGTTGCCTTTCTGCTGCTGCTGCTGATTTTACACAGACAAATCATTCAGGGAGTGTTCTCTCCCACTACAAAAGGAGTATATTATCACATCGAAACTGAAGAAAAAGCGGTGACATTTACTTTTGATGTTGTTTGGGAACCAGGGGAAACAGGACGGATTCTTGAAATTCTTGATCGCTATAATATTCGTGCCACGTTTTTTTTAACCGGCACGTGGGTTCGCTACAACCCTGATCTGGCTAGGGAAATTCTGTTGCGCGGTCATGAAATAGGGCATCACGGATATTCCCATAAGCGTCTGACAGAACAGGAAGACAAAGGTTTAGCCGCAGAATTTGCACTGATGGAAGAAACTTTGCGGGAAGAGTTGCAGGTCAGGACGGTTTTATTTCGACCGCCTTATGGAGAAGTGGATCAGCGATTGTTTAATTTTGCTTCAGAGCAAGGGTATACAACAGTGCTATGGAGTATTGACCCTCATGATTGGCTAAATCCGGGAGTCGATAAAATTATCAGCCGTGTTCTCAAAAATGCGCATAACGGAGCGATTATTTTGTTTCATACTAATGCCACGCAGGCGGTAGAGGCGCTGCCGGTAATTATCCAGAGTTTGAAAATGAAGGGGTATCAAATTATTCCGTTCACACAATTGATGGCAACCGGAAAGGGGTAAGGAAGAATGCTGCGTTACAGGCATTTTAGCGTACTTGCCGGCAAGCGAGTCATAAGTAGCTTGCTTTTGCTGCTTTTCTTGCCGGTGGCGTTTCAAGGTTGCGGGCGGATGAATTGGCAAAGAAAGCAGCTGGTTAAAGCCAATGTGCTGTTAAACGGTAATAATTTAGGCGGGCTTACTGTTGAGGAAGCAGGTGGAGTGCTAAATAGCTTGGCCAGGGAATTGCGGGTGGATGCGGTGAATGCAGTGATTGATCCGGTAACAAAAGGGGTAATCCCTGATTTAAGCGGAATTGAGCTTGATGTGGAGGCAACCTTGAGCTTGGTGATGCAGGCTAAGGCAGGCACGAAAGTAGAACCGGTTATGATTGACCTGCCCGCAGAAGTAAGCTTAGCATCATTTCCCCTGCTACCTGTCTATCAAGGCAATTCTCTGAAGCCACAGGTAGCTTTCCTGATTAATGTGGCATGGGGCAATGAATATCTGCAGGAGATGCTGGAAGTGCTCCAGGCAGCAGATGTGGGAGCAACTTTCTTTCTGGTTGGCAGGTGGGTGCGGGAAAACCAGGAGATGGCTCGGTTGCTAGGCGCTTCCGGGTTTGAATTGGCAAATCACGGTTATTCCGATCTTCTCAGTATGAGTAAGGCAGGTTTTTCTGAGGCACTAAATGATATTAAAAAAGCCAACGAGATTATAGTTGAAATATGCGGCGTTCGTCCCATCTTCTTTAGTCCTCACAAGGGGGAATTGAGTGAGAATGTTTTAAAAGCAGCTGCGGAGGAAAGAAATCGGACGGTGCTATGGACAGTTGACACGGTGGACTGGAAACTCCCCGGTGTAGAAGTAATGTCTGAGAAAATTTTTGCTAATGCTGCCGGTGGCAGTCTAATTCTGATGCATCCCACAGCACAGACGGCTGAGTTGCTGCGGCAGGTTATTCCGGCGCTGCGGGCAGCAGGGCTTGAACCTGTCTCCTTATCTGAATTGCTTTGTCCTTCGAGAAGCAGATTGGGTGTGAAAACACCTTGAAAAGAAACAATAACTCCGTAAATTTTTACTTTCTGAAGCTCAGCACGATTCTCTTGATTTTACTGGCGGCACTGATTGCTTTTTTTTCTTTAAACCTGGGGATTATGATTACGCGTCATCTCTATGGTGTTAAACCGGGTGTTACCTTGCAGGACGTTGCCATGGAGCGAATGTTGCAGAGCGAAGTTCGTCAGATGGTTGAACGGATGGCGAACTCTTTAGATCGGAAACCGCGTAATGCACGTTTTGACCGTGCAAACAAAGTGATCATCCCTGAGTTGCCAGGCAGAAAAGTAGATGTGCTCACCACTATTGATGCGGTTATGACTGCTCAAGAGGGAGAAATAGTTGAGCTTGCGATAATAACACTGGATCCGGAAATCACAAGCGAATTATTCCAGTCAATCAACAATAAAATTGCCGCGTATAGTACGAGCGGCGGCGGCAGCGCAGGCCGGACAGACAATCTATATTTGGCGGCGAAATATATGAACGGGGTTATTCTGGCGCCCGGAGACGTCTTTTCTTTTAACAAGGAAACGGGGCCGCGCACTCTGGAGCGTGGCTATAGTATGGCACCTGTGGTGGGGGGCATGGGGATAGGAGGCGGCGTCTGTCAGGTAGTAACCACAATTTACAATGCGGCATTGGCAGCTGGGCTGGAAATTGTTGAACGACACCGACACAGTATCCCGGTTGGCTATGCGCCTCCCGGAAGGGACGCAACCGTAACAGACTATATAGATTTTAAATTTCGCAATTCCACAGACAAATATATTCAGATACGCTCTGGAGCGGGGGGAGGTCATGTTTGGGTTCAGCTTTGGAGCCAGTAGCTTGACAACTATAAACAAAGGCGTTAGAGTGGGGAAGAAAAATCAATGAAGGAGTGGGCATATGGAAGCAACTCTTTTTATCTGCAAACTTCCCCAGGCAACAGATCTGCCGTTGCCACGCTATTTGACGGAAGATGCTGCCGGATTAGATCTGTCGGCGGCTAACACTAGTCCGCTGGTGTTATTGCCTTCTCAGCGGATTCTTATCCCTACGGGATTACAAATTGCCGTTCCTCGAGGCTTTGAGGCCCAGATTCGTCCTCGCAGCGGGTTGGCGCTAAAGCACGGCATTTTTGTGCTAAACAGTCCCGGGACAATTGATGCAGACTACAGAGGCGAAGTAATGATAATTTTAGCCAACTTTGGAAAATTGCCCTTCGTGATAGCCAGAGGTGATAGAATTGCTCAGCTCGTATTGGCTAAATTGGCCAGAGCAATTTGCTGTGAATGCGAAACTCTGCCGGAAACAAAGCGGGGGGAAGGAGGATTTGGACATACCGGACTTTATGGCTAAGGAGGTAAAGCTGATTTGCTTGATTTGCTAACGGTTGTTACCTTGGTAGTGCTTTCCGTTTTTTTACGTATTCAAAACAAAAAAAGAGTGGAATCACACAAACTGCCTGAGCATAGTAAGCCTTCCCTCTTTTCAGAGGCGTTGCAGGAGTTGATTGCCACAGCAGGCGGCATATATCTTTCCTTGGTTTTACTGGTTACATTCCTGCAAATTAATCTTGCTGATAAATGGCAGATCTACGAAGTTAAAATGGATCCCCTTGCTTTCATCGCACTTTCCCTGGCATTGATTCAACCGCTTGCGCTGCGGTTTTATCGGCTGCTCAAGGGGGATCGCTAGGATGGAACTTTCGCAGTTAGCGAAAAAAGAAATTATAAATCTTTATGACGGTTCCAGGTTAGGCTATATTGCCGATTCCGATTTGGTTATAGATGAAGCCACCGGTGAGATTCACTCCATCATCATTGTGCCTAGAGGCGCAAAGCTCAGAGGTGTACGTGAACTGTCCATCCCTTGGGCAGCTATTAAAAAAATTGGCGAAGAAGTTTTAATAGTCGAGTTGTTACCTGAGAGAAACGTTAGTCGCAAATCTTTTTGAATTGCCGCAACCCAAAACCGTACGTCTAACGATTTGAGTGCCGTGCGAGTATTCGCCTGAAAGGCGAATCGCACATGGCAGATTCAAATCGAATAAGTCGATTTGAATAATACTCTCCCTGACGGAGACAATATGAAAGAAATTAGCTGTCGACAATAGGGAGGGTTAAAGATGTCACAGACGGTTGTAGGTTTGTTTGGCTTTAGAGAACAGGCTGAGGAAGCTATTCGCGAACTAAGAGCGCGTGAGTTTGACTATCAGGACATATCGTTGGTGGTCAGAGATAAAAAGGAAGGCGGCGACGACAGAAACGCCGCTTTCGAACGACAGAACTTAGCGGACGGCACTGCTGCAGGCGGCGCAATTGGCGGCTTGACTGGTCTTTTAGCCGGAGTAGGCGCATTGTTAATTCCGGGCATTGGTCCAATCATAGCGGCCGGGCCTTTAGCCGGAGCTTTGACCGGTATGGTAACAGGCGGGATTGCCGGCGGATTGATTGACTACGGCATTCCCGAAGAAGAAGGTGAGCACTATGAACAGGAGATACACAAAGGCAGCGTTTTGGTGGCAGTAGAAACTGATGATGATGGGCTGGCGGAAGAAGTAGCAGCTATTTTTCGAGAAAACGGTGCTCATAAAACAAAGAAACATGATTAAAATACAGGAATGTACCGGCTAGAAAGCCGGTTTTTTTATTTTCTTTATCACGCTTTTGGTGGCTCAAAACATATATTGAATTACTAATGGGCGAGGGGGTCGGAAGTTTGCAAAAAATCGGCTTGAAGGGCTGGGATGTAGTCATAGCGGGCGGAGATGCCCGAGAAGTAGTTTTGGCTGAGGCACTGCGGGATCTAGGGTCAAATGTTTGCTTATTCGGCTTTGCTAAAACACAGAAGAACGAAGATCTGCAAATCCCGGACTGTCTGCCGCTCAAAACTGACGCTCTTATTCTGCCGCTCTCAGGAGTTAACATGGAGGGGTATATTTTTGCCCCGTACGCAACAGAAAGAATCCATTTCGAGAGATTAATGCCATTATTTAGGCCGGGAATGCTGTTGCTCAGCGGCAGTATGCCAAAAATCTGGCTGCCGATGCTGGAAAAACAAGGTATCACTTTAATTCTGACTACGGAAATAGACGAATTGGCCCTGTATAATGCGGTGCCTACCGCCGAGGGTGCTGTGGTAGTGGCAATGCGCGAAAGTGCCATTACCTTATCAGGCTCTAAGGCTTTAGTAACCGGGTTTGGCCGTTGCGGACTGCCTCTGGCTCGGCTGCTGGCGGGCATGGATGCTCATGTGACGGTAGCAGCACGCAAGCGCGATGTCTTGGCTCTGGCTCAAGTATTAGGGTTTACTACTGTTACATTTGATAGTTTACCAGACGTTGCGGCAGATTTTGACTTCTTATTTAATACTGTCCCCGCCCTGATTTTAACGGCAGATGTGTTGGCAAATGTAAAAAAGACAGCCGTGCTCATTGACATTGCTACGTCACCAGGTGGAAGTGATTTCACTGCGGCTCAACAGTTGGGGTTGAAAAATTTTCTTCTGCCGGGGTTGCCCGGCAAAGTGGCTCCTATTACTGCAGGTCAAATTTTGGCAAAAATATACCAGAATATTTTAATAGAATCTAGAAGGAAGGAGGGAGAGAAGACTTGAGATTAAAGGGGAAAAGGATTGGCTTTGCACTGACTGGTTCTCACTGCACACTGGAAAAAGTTTTTCCGGAACTGGAAAGATTGCTGGAGGAAGGAGCAGAAGTTTATCCGCTAATTTCATCTTCGGTCGATCAGACAAACAGCCGTTTTGGTGAGGCTACGGAGTGGAAGACACAGTTAGTTAAAAAAACAGGGCAAAAGATTATTACGAGTATATTGGCAGCTGAGCCGTTGGGGCCAAAAATGATGTTAGATGCTTATATTATTGCGCCATGCACCGGTAACACACTGGCTAAACTGGCAAACGGAATTACCGATACGGCTGTTTTGATGGGAGCTAAAGCTCAATTGCGAAATCAAAAGCCTGTAATAATGGCGATTTCCACAAATGACGGCCTGGGTCTTAACGCTAAAAATATTGGCACTCTATTATGTACAAAATATATCTATCTTGTTCCCTTCGGGCAGGATAGCCCATTTTCCAAACCAAATTCACTGATTGCAAAAATGGAGCTTTTACTGCCGACATTGTTGGCAGGCCTTGAAGGCCGACAGCTCCAGCCTATGCTGATCAACCTGTCTCATGAAGAATTTGAGTATAGGCGTTAGTAGGCAGGTCAATGGCAGGAATGCCAAACTTTGTTTGAAAATACGGCTTTCTTTTGATATAATGTTTTAAAGCCTGGGGGCAAACGGGAGGTGATTTAATTTTGATTGCACCATTTGGTGAAATGATAACAGCAATGGCAACCCCTTTCTATGCAAACGGGGAAATCAATTACGAAAAAGCAGCGGAGTTAGCTGCCTTTCTGGTGAATAACGGCACAGACGGCATTGTTGTGTGTGGTACTACCGGAGAATCACCGACCCTTGCTGAGGAGGAAAAGAAAGAACTTTTTTCTGTCATAGCAGCTACAGTCAGAGGCAAGGCAAAAGTATTGGCCGGTACCGGCTCCAATAATACCGTTCAGGCAATCCGCCTGACTAAAATTGCAGAAAATTGCGGTGTGGACGGAATTATGTTAGTGGTGCCGTATTATAATAAACCGCCCCAAGAAGGCTTGTTTCGTCACTTTTCTGCTATTGCGGCACAAACAACATTGCCGGTAATGGTTTATAATGTGCCTGGCCGAACTGTAGTTAATATGACGGCGGAAACTACGCTGCGGCTTGCTCAAATCTCCAATATTGTGGCAGTCAAGGAAGCCAGCGGCGACCTTGAGCAAATTGCCAGAATCAGGGCAGGTGCTCCGGATAATTTTGCAGTTTATAGCGGTGACGACAGCATGACTTTGCCGGTACTGGCTGTAGGCGGCATCGGTGTGGTTTCCGTAGTTTCCCATATTGCCGGCAGGGAAATTAAAGAGATGATTACCGCTTTTAAAAGCGGAGATACGGAGACTGCCGCGAAGAGTCACTTAAAGTTACTGCCGCTTTTTAAGGCAATGTTTATTACTACCAGCCCCACGCCTTTGAAAGGTGCCATGAATATGCTGGGACACAATTTGGGTCCTGTGCGCCTGCCCCTAGTGGGATTGACGGAAAATCAGCACAAGGAAATAGCAGAAGTCTTGACGGGGCTTGGGTATCTTTAGTTTCCAAAACCGTGCGATGCGCGGTTTTTATTTTTCAAAGGAAATTATCTCGTCGGTAGGATTGTAAACGGGTGACGGCTCTTTTCTGTAAACTTGCAACAAAGCAGCTATTTAAGTATAATGATTGCTAGTGAGATTTGGACGCAAACATAAAAAAAGGGGGTGAGCTGTTTTGTCAAATGGCTACGCAAAAAGAAGAACACGGCTTAAACATGTGTCTGCAAGTGGAAAACTGCAAATTATTCCCTTGGGCGGGATAGGGGAAATCGGTAAAAATATGTATGTAATCCGCTATGAGGATGAAATTATTGTTATCGATTCCGGCTTGTCGTTCCCTGGAGACGAAATGTTTGGTATCGATGTGGTAATTCCTGATGTCACCTATCTTCAGGAAAATAGGGAGAAGATCAAGGGGATTGTGCTGACACACGGCCATGAAGACCATATCGGTGCTTTGCCATATGTTCTGGCTCAACTGAATGTGCCTGTTTACGGCACAAAGCTGACACTGGGTTTAGTGGAGGGCAAACTGCGAGAACACCATATGCTTGCTAATTGTCTGCTTCACGTTATCCGGCCGGAGGACAAGCTGCAGCTGGGCAACTTTAACTTGGAATTTTTTCGAACCAACCACAGCATTCCCGATTCAATAGGCATTGCTGTAATCACACCTATAGGAACAGTAGTTCATACCGGCGATTTTAAATTCGACCAAACTCCGGTTAACGGTAAACCGACAGACTATTACCGCCTAGCCAAGTTAGGTGAAAAAGGTGTTCTGGTTGCGCTCTCAGACAGCACCAATGCGGAGCGTCCGGGGTATACTCTTTCGGAAAAAGAAGTAGGTTCAGCTATTAATGAAATTTTTCGTACTGCTAAACAGCGAATTATCTTAGCGACATTCGCATCCAACATTCACAGGATCCAACAAGTTATCGATGCAGCCTGTTCTTATAAGCGTAAAGTAGCGGTAGTAGGCAGGAGCATGGTTAATGTGGTTCAAATTGCCCAGGAGATGGGGTATTTGAACGTCTGCAGCGGAACACTTGTAGATATTGATGAATTAAAAACATTGCCTCAAAATCGGGCTGTAATTTTGACTACGGGCAGCCAGGGTGAACCAATGTCGGCGTTGACCAGAATTTCTGTTTCTGAACACAGAAAAGTAGAAATTATTCGTGGTGACACGGTGATTATTGCGGCTACTCCGATTCCAGGCAATGAAAAACTAGTTTCCCGGACTATTGACAATTTATTTGCTCGCGGTGCCAACGTTATTTATGAACGGGTATCAGGTGTTCATGTTTCAGGGCACGCATCACAAGAAGAACTTAAAATGATGCTGAACCTGCTTAAGCCCAAATATTTGATTCCCGTCCATGGTGAGTACAGGATGCTGGTTCATCACGCCAAACTGGCTGCAAGAGTGGGAATCAGGGAAGAGAATGTTTTTATCTCTGAAAATGGCCAGATTTTGGAATTTACTGCTAATTCCGGCAAGGTTGCGGGCTCCGTTCCTGCCGGGCGGGTTTTGATTGACGGCCTAGGTGTGGGTGACGTGGGGAGCATTGTCTTGCGCGACAGAAAAATGCTTTCACAGGAAGGCATTCTGATTGTTTCGCTGACGGTCGATAAAGCTACGTCGCAGGTAGTGGCCGGCCCGGAAATTTATTCACGGGGATTTGTTTATGTACGCGAATCAGAATCACTTTTAGACGAAGCCCGCGAGCATGTGATCCGTTCCTTGGAGAAAAAAATTAACGGTAAAAGCACAGATTGGTCAGTGGTTAAAAGCTATGTTAAAGATTCACTTTCCCGGTTTATCTGGGAGAAGATGCATCGACGTCCCATGATTCTGCCAATTATTCTGGAGGTGTAATCAAGTATAACCGACTGCCCAGACGGGATAATAGAGAAAGAGAATATTTGAGGACGTGATACCTTGAGACAACTTTCTCGCCGTAGGCAGCGTTTACAACCGAAAAGAACACAGTCAGTTAATGAAAAACTGGATACGCCGCCGCAAAAAGAAGAAAACGTGTTGCAGAATATCCAGGAACTGGGGCAAAACATCATCCCACAGCAGCTGGAAAGCAGTATTCACAGTATTTCTATTATTGGTCAAGTAGAAGGTCATTTAATCCTTCCGCCACAGAATAAAACAACAAAGTATGAACATGTAATACCCCAGTTGGTGGCGATTGAACAGAATGCAAAAATTAAGGGTTTACTTGTTTTGCTCAATACAGTGGGCGGCGATGTGGAAGCAGGTCTTGCCATCGCCGAAATGATTGCCACACTTTCAAAACCCACTGTATCATTAGTGTTGGGCGGCGGTCACAGCATCGGTGTTCCTATTGCGGTCAGCGCGAATTATTCTTTTATTACTGAAACGGCCACGATGACCATTCACCCCATTCGTCTGACCGGACTAGTCATCGGTGTACCCCAGACGTACGAGTACCTCGACAAAATGCAAGATCGCGTCATTAAGTTTGTGACAAAATATTCCCGCGTTACCGAAGATAAATTCCGTCAGCTGATGTTCTGCACTGACCAGCTGGCTCGCGATATCGGCACTGTGATGGTGGGGAAAGACGCGGTGGATGACGGCCTGATTCGCGAAGTCGGCGGCCTCAGCGAAGCTCTGCGCAAGCTGCAGGAATTGGTTGATGAACAAGAAGCCGGTAGGGTGGTGCACTGATGCTTTGGACAATTGTACCCCTAAATATTGTCATGGACGGGAGCGATTTGCATCAGCCCACTTATACGGAAATTCCCTGGAAAAGCGGGATACTCTTGGTGGAGGAAACCGGACAAAACACGGCACGTGTAGTGCGTTTGCTCTCCACAGATCCTGCTGATTATCTCGAACCGGCGACGCAGCCGGGAAAAATTTTAGAATACAGCAAGAAAAAGCCAGTCTGAAACTTCTAAGGCTGGCTTTTAAAATTCAGTTTTACCCGGCCCTCACCCTAACCCAGAGGGAGAGGGAATTCCCCTCCCTTGGAGGGGTGGCGCAGAGCGCCGGGGTGGTTTGCTCCGCTAAGACTTCTGCTTGTGGTGGTATGTGACCACCCCGCCCTAGCGGGCACCCCTCCAAGGGAGGGGAATTTTGGGGAGAGGGACTTTCAGCGTAGAGCGGCAGGTGTTTTCAGGGTAGCGTTACAATTACGGAAGATATCCAGGATTATAATTCGTCTAAGTAAAGGTAGACATTGCCTCACCGGGCGCGACAAGCTTGTCCCCGGTTGCAGTGATAATGGCTCAATACCGTAAATAAAAATCTGTTTCAGGCGGTGCGGATAGAAACTGCGGGCAAGGTGCAACAGGTGAAGGTCGTGCAGCGAGAAGCAGTTTAGTGTAAGCTCTAGCTGTGTGGCTCTTAGCTTGACGACAGTGCCCGGCGGACGCCCTGTGCGCAGAGTATCCAGGATGAAGATCCGTTCGTCTTTCTTGAGCAGTTGAATATAATCGAAACTTGTGATGCCTGCGTTAGAAAAAGTTACCCGGCACGGCCAGTTTGCTTTCTTTAATTGATTCAAAAGAAACGGACCGGCACCGTCATCTGACATAATCGGGTTTCCCAGCGCCACCAGCTGAATCGCTTTTATCCGCATCATTCCTCTCTTTGCCAGCATCAGCTATCTTTGGCTGCCAGCCAAACATTGCTTTCAGCCGCTTTAGATCTGTCGTTAGAGCGAGGTAGACGTGCATAGCGACAAAGGATGTTAAAAAAACGGTGGCAAGGAAATGGAGAGTGCGGGCAGAGCTCAACCCGCCGCAAAAAATTGTCAGCCAGCGGAAAAACGGCAGATTTAACATAATCAACCCAGTGATGAAAAAGAGAGGCATAGTGAGAAAAATGCTTGTCAAGAGCAGCCGTAGTCCAACATGGTACGTTTCGTCAGGGGCGGGCGGTTTGCTATCGAGGAAAAATATATAGCGCAGCCAGGGCCGCAGCTGAGAGAGGTGGCTGCGGCGCCAGAGCAGCAGCCTTCGCCAATCACCGCTGAGCAGGCTGTAGTAGAGCCGAAAAGTTAGCAAAGCGGCCAGCACCGGGGTAAGGATAGCGTGAAGGATGCGGGCGGAATACATGCCGGAAAAACCCCAAAGCGGGTGGGGAACACTGATATAAAAGCCGCTCCAAAGTTTCAAAACTACCACGATGAAAAAAAACCAGTGAAAAAAGCGAGTCTCCCAAAGGTAACTCAGACGTATCGGCATGCTCTCACCTCACAACCGGCGCCAGAGCCGGGGATTATTTTTCTTGTCCAGTACGTGGACGGCACAGGAAATGCATGGGTCGAAAGAGCGGACAACCCGACCGACTTCCACCGGATTATCAGTGTTTGCCACCGGCGTTCCAACCAGAGCTTCCTCCAGTGGGCCCCGTTGGCCGGCACTGTCCCGGGGCGAGAGATTCCATGCTGAAGGCGTAATAATCCGGTATGCGTCGATACGGCGATTCTCTATCCGTACCCAGTGAGCCAAGGGCCCCCGCATAGCTTCAACCAAACCTTCGCCCTCACCGCTAAGAGGGAGTGGATCCAGCCAGTTGATTGTAGGTTGGTCCGGGAGCAGTTCTCGCAGCCAGTTGTTAAGCTGTACTATCACCTCTCGCGCTTCTATAGCGCGTGCCATTAGCCTATCCATCACTGAAATACCGTTTTGATAGATGCCACTCAACCACATGCGGGCCAGAGGGCCGCCTTCAAAAGCTCTCTCTTCATAGCGCGGTGCCTTGATCCAGGAATAAGCCTCATCCTTGCCCGGTGCAGGCGTACTTGCTTGCGCCAGAGGTTTTTGGAGGCCATCGCTGCCTTGATACCAGGCGTGGCGGATATCTAGACTAATTTTTTCCGCATCGTATTTGCTCTGAGTTTCTCCCGCAAGGAGGAGGCCTGCCGCAAAATGTTTCTTTTTATCATCCTTATCAAGCGGGAACATGCCAAAGGAGAGAAAATTTCCATAGCCTTTTCCGATCTGATAATAGTCAGCATAGTAGCGGGCGATATCTTCAATGTCGGGTAGTAGTTTATCGTTAATAAACTTAGCTAGCTTTCCGAGCAGTGCCTGAAAACGGATTACCCTGTCGGTGAGCACATCTTCTGTCACGCCGCCGGCGACAATGCTTTGCAAATGAGGTGCTTTGCCGCCAAAGGTGGCCACCGCTTTATGAGCCAAATGACTTGTTTCCAGAGCTGAGAGATAATTCTCTTGAATACGCGCTTCAATCTTGCGCGGCAGCCGTAAATCAAGCTCACTGCGCGCGCCGCCCGGCGCATTTTGCGGTGCGCTGATATAGTCTGGAATAGCTAGCAGGTAGAGGTGCCGAAGATGATTTTGAATCAGATCTGCGCCAAAGATCAGGTTCCGTAAAACTTTGCCATTATGGGGCACCTCAATATTAAAAGTATTTTCCAGTGTCAGCGCAGCCGCTATGGCATGAGCAGACGAACAAATGCCGCAGATTCTTTGCGTAAGATAGACGGCATCATGCGGCGAGCGTCCTTTTAAGATGCTTTCAAAACCGCGGTAAAGAAGGCCGCTGCTCCAGGCATCAGCAACAGTGCCATTGCTAATTTCAATCTCTACGGACATGTAACCATGGATGCGAGAGAGGGGGTTTATGCGGATTCTTGGCATCAGAGACTCCCTTAATATTAGAGCTTATTTTTTTTGCGTAAAAACCGGAACGGGTTGAACAGTGCCAGCAGCGAGCTGCGTTTCAGCGGTAAATTCGCTTTTCGTAACTGCTCGACATCCCGGCGCAGCTTATACTGTCCTTCTTCGAGGCGTGTCATTGTTTCGCTTTCGGCTAACAATTCTTCTTTGATTGCTTCTATCTCTTGGCATGTTTGTGGTGAGTCAGGCAATTCTGCTGAGCTGGTTAGATTTTCTCCTAACCGGCCGCTGAGCAAGCTGGCAGTAAAATGGGCGCCAATGCCTATGGCTGTCGCGGCACCGACCCCTTTAGCCACAGTCATAGCAGTCGTCTTTATCCCTGGGGGAATATTGATGTCAGGATAAGGTGAGAAAAAGGGGGAAGTGCCGCCGTCGGGAAAGTCAGGTGCGGCGCAGCCGATGCAAGGATTATTGGCATTGATGCACCAATTTACGGCATCATTGAATTTCCTTGTGGAGCAGTCGGCGTGTGTAATCGGTCCTTTGCATCCTACCTTTAAGAGGCAGCCGGCCATCCCTGGCGACAGAGCAAAATCACCGTTATAGAAATGAAAGCGGCGCGGACAAATATCATGAATCAATTGGCCGAAAAACATGGTAGGCCGTCGATAATCGTCGAGCCGAGGTAAGCCGTATAAAATTGTATGCGCCAGAGTTCCGACGACCCAATCAGGGTGGGACGGGCATCCGGGCACATTGATTACCGGTTTCTTTTGCACAACTTCCCAGACTCCTTTTGTGCCTGTAGGGTTGGGGTTGCCCTTAGAAGGTCCGCCAAATGCGGCGCAATTGCCTACTGCCACCACCACTCGGGCAGCCTCGGCCGCAGCGGTGATCAGTTGCCGGGCATTTAGCCGCTTTCCGTTTCGTTCTCCGATAATCACTGCTTCAGGCATGCCCATGGGAATCCCACCCTCCACCACGAGAATGAACTGGTCACGCTGGTTTTCCATGGTAGCAAAGAGGATATCGAGCGCTTCTTGATTCTGAGCCCACATTAATAGTGGGCTGAAACGGAGATCAATGATTTCTTCCAGCACGATACGCAGAGATGGGTCAGCACTGTTATCTAACGAGATGGTATCCCCGGTGCAAGATGTTCCTTCAAGCCAAAGGACTGGCGGTTTGCCGCCCGGAAGCAGGCGCAGCGCTTCTGCAAGTTCCGGCAGAAGAAGTTGGGCTAGGCTGACGGAGGCGGCAGAATGGAAGCAAAACTGTAAAAACCTGCGCCGTGTGAGCAATGACTTTTCCTCCTGCAGAGAATAGGGGAGGATACCTCCCGGTTCAGGATTAGTCTTTCTCTTTCGCTGATATTTATCATGGATTTGCCGCATAAAAATTATAGCGGGTGATCTAATGCTTATTATTTGCTTATTTTTAGGTTTAATGCTTTTCCTTGGCGGCCTAAGAATTATGTCGGCAGGGCTGGCACAGCTTGGCGGTTCTCCATTTATGCTGGCAGTGCGTCAATGGACGGGGCACCGCGGCTCAGCTTTTCTGGTAGGGGTCATATTCACTGCTTTTACTCAGAGCAGCTCTTTGGCAACAGCAATTGTGGTGGGTATGGTTGATGCCAGGATTATTAACCTAGCGGCTGCTATCGCAGTGATTGTGGGGGCTAATGTGGGAACAACCGTCACAGGTCAGCTTGTCTCATTCCGCCTCTATGACTATGCACCTCTGCTGCTGGCGGCAGGTGCAATTTTACTTTTGAGCCCGCAAAAAGTGCGAGTAAGAGAAGCTGGGCGAGTGTTACTAGGGCTGGGTCTTTTGTTGTCAGGGCTGAATACCATGAGCAGTTCTCTGGCGCCGCAGGCAGAGCAGGCATGGGCTGAGGAATTTTTAGAAATGGCAGCTATCAACCCAGGTGTTGCCATATTGGCCGGAGCGGTTATCACAGCAGTTGTGCAAAGCTCCAGTGCGGTGATGGCGTTAACTATTGCTTTGGCCGAGGAAGGTGTTCTCTCGCTTGCTGCCGGTATCGGGATTTTGGTGGGAGCAGATGTGGGAACTTGTGTAACTTCATTGTTGGCCGGACTGGGGACGGGAGTTAACGCCCGCAGAGCGGCTGCGGCTCATCTTGTATTTAATTTGCTTAGCGTGGCTATGGTTCTGCCGGTCTTTCAACTGCTTATCACTGTGGCAGTCGCAAGCGCTGACACAGTGCCGCGCCAGCTGGCAAATGCGCACACCTTTTATAATTTAGGCGGCGCCGTTTTGCTAATCATTTTCCTTTCTCCTTTTCGGTTACTGATAGAAAGTCTGATAAAGCCTGAAAATACAATAAAAAGGAGGATATTTGCCAAGTTCGGCGAAATCATAAAAAAATGGTTCTAATAAAATCAATGGAGGCATCATGAGCAACTTAGAAGGGATTTTACTCGGGATTTTGCAAGGTTTCACAGAATTTTTGCCGGTGTCCAGCTCGGGACACCTTGTGATAGCACAGGATTTGCTCAACGTTAAACAGTACGGAATATTGTTTGAAGTGATGGTTCATTTTGGGACACTGTTATCGGTACTCTGGGTATTCTGGTCAGATATCGTTAGGATTGCTACCCGCTTTACCAGGGAGAAACAGGAACGTCATTTTGTTTTCATGTTGTTGCTTGGGATAATTCCCACTGGTTTGATTGGCTTTTTTTTCAGAGATTTTTTTATTATTTTTTATGAATCGACATTAAAAACAGGGCTGATGTTGTTGATAACCGGGTGCGTCTTGTATGCCATTCCCTTTTTTAAGCCTGGTGTGAAAAGTGAGGAAACGATCAGTGCAACAGATGCGCTCGTGGTCAGCTTAGCGCAGGGGTTGGCCATTATTCCCGGCTTATCTCGCTCCGGATTAACGATCACAGCCGCCCTTTGGCGCGGCATGGATCGGGAAACAGCCGTTCGCTTTTCTTTCTTAGTAACAATACCGGTGATTCTCGGTGCCACGCTGTTGGAGCTGAGGGAGCTGAGCGCTGTCGGTTTTTCCGGCCTTTCCAGCGGGATAATCTACGGAACGATTGCTGCTTTTATTACCGGTGTCTTTGCGATTAAGCTGTTTGTCAAATTATTAAGAGCCGGCAGATTTAAATTTTTTGCCTATTATTGTTGGTTTGCCGGTACTGCCACTATTATTTTTAAGCTTGCCGGTTTTTAGGGAATGAAAGAAGATCCGGGGTGTTTTATGGCTGTGCATGAGATGAGAGATGATATGAGGCAGCAAATTAAAGCTGTTTTTATTCTGGCCCTGGCTGTGCTGGGGTTTACCGCATTGTTATTTCCCCGGCAGACGGGTGAAGTAGGCAGCTTTTTTAACAATGTCTTGCGGATGCTTACCGGAGAGATGGCACTGCTTGTCCCCGTTCTTTTGGTCGCAAACGGCATTCAGTCAATTTTGCCTTGGAAAATACCGAAATTGAAACAAAGAATAGGCGGTATTTTGCTTTTATTTCTGATTCTTCTAGTCTACGCCCACCTAGTGAGTATGGCACAAAAGGTGGAGTTAGTACTGGATAACGGCATTTTTAGGGCCAGCTTGCAGGTTGGACTTGCCCAGCAAGGCGGCGGTGTCATCGGTGCACTTTTGTCGGTGTTGCTCTATTTCCTGTTTCGTGACTTAGGCAGCAAAATAATCCTAGGCGCTGCTTTTACTATTGCCTTTCTGTTGGTGACTAATATTTCCTTGAGTCAACTCCTGCAAACGGCTTACAAGATAATCAGTTTCTGTGCAGGGTTGTTCTGCCGAGGCTGTAAGGCGGCTGGCTCTTTTTTCCGCCATGTTTTTTCCTCTGATTTAACTGAGGAAGGAGCAGATGACGATGAGCCCGCAGCTGAAGCTTCAATGACAGGAAAAATCAAGAAAAAAAATAAGCAGGAATTCCAGTTTGATGCTGACAAGCCGATGGAGGAAAAACAAAATCCTCAATTGGCATCTGTCATCCAGTTTCCGCAACGGGAACAGGAAACGACCAAGGCTGCTTTGAGCTTTGCCGGTCAACCGGAAAACAAGGACAACCCGTTGGTGGTGGAAGTAAAAACAAAAGAAGCAGTTACTGTGTCTGCGCTGCCGGCACAAGGCGACTACTGCTTGCCGCCGCTGACACTGCTTGTTAAAGTTCCTAAACACAAGGACGGTCAACAAGCAAAAAATATTGCGGAACGGACTAAAATTCTGGAACGTACCCTAGATAGCTTTGGTGTAAAAGTACGGGTTACTGCCGTTCAGACCGGCCCTACCGTTACACGTTTTGAAATCCAGCCGGAAATAGGCGTAAAAGTGGCAAAGATTGTGGCGCTGGCTGACGACCTGGCCTTAAATTTAGCGGCTTCCGGCGTGAGAATTGAGGCGCCAATTCCAGGCAAAGCGGCAGTAGGTATCGAAGTGCCAAACAAAGTGATTGCTCCGGTCTACTTGCTGGAAGTTTTGGAGGACGAGCAGTTCAGCAGAGCCGGTTCACCGCTGACCATCGCCTTAGGCAAAGATATAACCGGAACACCCATTCTTGCAGACTTGATGAAAATGCCGCATCTTCTCATTGCAGGCTCAACAGGATCCGGAAAAAGTGTCTGCATTAACGTGCTCATTGCCAGTATCCTCTTTAAGGCGCGTCCGGAAGATGTGAAGTTTGTAATGATCGACCCTAAAGTGGTGGAATTAAATGCTTTCAATGGCATCCCGCACTTGTTAATGCCGGTAGTGACTGAGCCTAAAAAGGCATCGCTGGCATTAAGGAGCATGCTCAAGGAAATGGCCATTCGCTACGAGCTGTTTGCTAAAGAGAATGTGCGGGATATAAACAGTTACAATGAACGAAAGCGATTGCAGAGTCAGGAACAGGCGAGATTGCCTTATATCGTTGTGATAATTGATGAACTGGCGGACCTGATGATGGTGGCAGCAGCCGATGTCGAAGATTCTATTGCTCGCTTGGCGCAAATGTCGCGTGCCGCCGGTATTCACCTGGTGATAGCAACGCAACGACCATCTGTTGATGTGATTACCGGCGTAATAAAAGCAAATATTACTTCCCGCATTGCTTTTGCTGTTTCGGCGCAAGTTGATTCTCGTACCATCCTGGATATGGGTGGCGCGGAAAAACTTTTGGGCCGCGGTGACGCACTTTTTCACCCTATCGGTGCAGCCAAGCCCTTTAGAATACAAGGGGCATTTATTAACGAGAGAGAGCTTACTGCTCTGCTGGAATTTATCAAGGCCCAGGGTGGTCAGCAGTTTGCAGAGATGTTGTTTCCTGAGGAGGAAACCGAAGCCGATTTTTATGAAGAAGATGAATTGTTTTTTGAAGCGGTTATGCTGATTGCCGAAGCCGGCACCGCGTCCATCTCTCTGCTGCAGCGCAGGTTGCGTATCGGTTATACTCGCGCCGCCCGCCTCATTGACGATATGGAACGGCGTTGCTTTGTCGGCCGGTTTGAAGGCAGCAAAGCGCGTGAGGTTTTAATCACACCCGATCAAGCAAGGAATCTTCTTTCCAGCGGAGAGGCTCATTGAAACGACTAAGTAAGGACGGGGTGAAAGCATGCGGGAAATAGGCCAGGTTTTGCGTCAGGCCCGTGAGGAGAGGGGAATGACGCTGGAGCAGGTTTCAAGCAGAACCATGATCGCCAAGAAATATCTGCTTGCGCTGGAAGAAGGAGACTTTAATCTTTTCCCCGGTGAAGTATATTTGAAGGGGGCTCTGCGAAAATATGCGGCAGAGCTCGAACTAAATCAGGAGGGCCTGCTTTCGCGCTACGGAGGCGTCAGTGAGCTTGAGAAAGCGGAAAAAAACCAGCAGAAACCGCAAAAACAACAGAGCAGACCGACAGCCAAGAGTAAAGTTCAGCCTGCGCAAGTTGTGCGAAGTACCAGGCGTTTAAATAAGCGCCGCTTTGCCATGATTATCATAATTTTTGCTTTATTGATTGGCGGAGTAAGGGTCATCAGCACCATTATCGCCCCCGAGCCACCACCGGCTAACGAGCAGCCGCCTATTATTAACAATGGCGCAGAGGATATTTTGCCGCCCGAGCCTGAACCGGAGCCGGAGCCGGAATTGCCGCAGGTGCGGGTAGAACGAGACATATCGGATCCGCTCAAACTTAGGGTCATAAATGCGGACGCTATAGAAGTGGTATTATCATTTACTGAGCATAGTTGGGTACGGGTGCACACTGACGGTGCTCTACTGTTCGAAGACACTTTTGCCGCCGGGGAAAGCCGCTCCTTGACGGCTGGGGAAAGTGTGCGAGTGCGTACAGGAAATGCCTTGGGTACAAAAATGTCGATAAACGGCGAGGCGATAGAGCTGCCGCAAAACAGGAATCCGGCAACATTGGAAATCAGCAATGCCGGGTTTGAGTAGAAGACCATGCCTCCACAAAGATGGGGCACCATCGGAAGCCTGCCGATGGTGCCTTAAATTTTGTCTTAAACTTTGCCCTCACCCTAACCCTCTCCCAGAGGGAGAGGGGAAAGTTGTCTTTTTTTGCGCAGTTAACTATATGAGGGTTAAGCTGCCGTCGCAAAGGGTAGACTACAATTCTCACATCCTTTATCCATCCATAGTCCCCTCTCTAAATCATTTTCCCCTCTCCCTCTGGGAGAGGGTTAGGGTGAGGGTTCCATATTCCCCCTCGGGTTAGGGTGAGGGTCCCATGTTTCCCTCTCCCTCTGGGAGAGGGTTAGGGTGAGGGTCGGCTGAGTTCTAGCTCATAAGTGAAAAACAGGAGGCAGCAGATGGATTGGCATAAAATTGTTTTTCATCCCGGAAATGAAGAATTGAAAAGATTTATTGAGATGGGAGTAGTGGCAATACGCTTAGGGATCCCAGTCCATTTTCATGTGGAAGGCGTCCGAGGCACAGGTAAAACCACGCTGATTCGAGCTGCGAAAAGTCAGTTCCCTACTATTACACGGGTGGCAGACTGTCTTTATAACTGTGATCCGAAAAAACCTCACTGCCCTGATCACCTGAAAATGGGGGAATTTGAGCATGAAACAGTAGCTACCCCATTTTTAGAGGTTTCCCACTCAGCTAAAGTTGGAACATTAGTTGGCAGCATAGACTTAGACAGGCTCTCCTCTCATAAAAATCCTGCTGCCGCACTGTTGCCCGGAACGATCCCTCGAGCCAACCGTGGGATTATTTTTGTCGATGAAATTAACCGCTTGGCAGATACGTCGCCGGCTCTTGTCGATATACTGCTGGATGTGATGGGAACAAAGCCGGGTCGGGTACAAATTGAGGAAACCGGCTTGCCCACCGTGGAGATGCCTGTGAATACCAGTATCTGGGCAGCTTCAAATCCAGACGAAGAACCCGGTCCGTTGCAGGAAATCCGTCGGCAACTGTCAGACAGGTTTGATTTTGCGATCCGGATTGGACGGCCGGAGCAGGCGGAAACTGTGCGTGCCATCATCCGGGGGGAGGTGCAAGCTAATTTTGCAACAAAGAAAACACCAGCCAGACTTAATAGCTTGGTTTCAGTGGCGCTAATAGAAGCGGCAGATGAATTTATCAGTAATCTCTATGTCCGCTTTCGTTTGGAGAGTATCCGCGGCGTGCAAGCTGTGCGTCTTGCCACCCAATTGCATGCGCTAAAACAAGGCAAGACATCTGCTGATTTTGCCGACATGGCTGCCGTTCTGCCGGCGGCGCTGCGCCATCGTCTTGAGGAGCCCCTCCTTCTGGAGATTTGTGAAGCGATGAAAGACGCGGCCGTTAATCAGCAGCAAAAAATATCAGTATCAGCTAAATGCAAAGGAGAAACAAATCCTTCGGCAGCTTACCGCTATCCTGCTCTCTGGCAGGGACTTTGGCAGCGTCTCACGAAAAAAAGTGAGCTATCTGCCGGGAGTGGCGTTTTTCTAGGTGGTCTGGCGGCAAAAAAAACGGATGATCAGAATACGGAAAAAAAAACGATACCCGTCCGAACCTCTCCGGAGGAGAGGGGTGGACGGTAAACTCAAGAATAGGTGCTGTGGCAGTAGTGTCAACTCAGTCTGCAGGCATGATTTCGGAAAATACTAATGTTGAGCTGCAAACTGTGGAAAAGGAAATTCGGCGACTGCAGAATTTGTATGCAGAAAAACGTTTCCAGCGATTCAGCTATCACTGTCTAAGGCACGGACAAAAAAAGAGAGGCGACAGTCTCTCCCGCGAGGCGAAGGTGCGCGGCAACAGTGATAATGCAGGGCTTGCTGTGCCGGAAACGATGATCTCTGCTGCCTTGAGACGACTTGCCAGCAAATCGGCCCGCCTTGTCATCCCTCAAGATCTGCGGGTACTGGAGCAAGCCGGTGCCTCGCCTCTTGAAATTTGCTTGTTAGTAGACACGAGCGGGAGTATGGATGGTAAAAGGATTCGGGAGGTAAAAACTCTATCAGAGCATTTGGTGAGCCTGATGCATGAACCACTATCGCTGATAACTTTCCAGGAAGGAGATGTGGGCGTTAAAGTCCGTTCGACAAGGAACAACCTGGTATTCCGACGCGGACTGACCACCATAAATGCACTTGGTCTCACCCCGTTGGGTGAGGGAATAAGGAGTGCAGTAAACTATATGGCGACAAGAAGTGCTAGGAAACAGCTGGTTATTCTGATTACTGACGGGCTGCCTACTTGGGCGCCAGGAGAAAAAGACCCGTATGAGGATGCACTGGAAGCAGCAGTCTACCTTAAAAGAAAGGGGATGCAGCTGATTTGCATCGGACTGGAACCGCATCGTTCTTTTTTGAAGAAGCTGGCGGAATGCGCGGAGGCGTCTCTCTATATTGTTGATGATTTGGATCATCGCGAGATGGCCGCCATCACAAGGCGGGAAAAAAACAGGATCAAGTCAGAATACAGGTAAGCATGAGGCAGCCGGCGGCTGTCTTTTTTTATAGAAAAATGCTTAGCGTCTTTTATTTGGGATAGATGGGATGTATAATGAAACGCAGGGGGTCGGAAGATGAAAAATATTCGGGTTGCCTTGGTTTCATTAGGTTGTGCCAAAAATTTAGTGGACAGCGAAATAATGCTCTCTCTTTTACAAACAGAAGGGTTTGTGCTGGTGGCAAAACTAGACGATGCAGAGGCAATTATTGTGAATACCTGCGGATTTATTGATTCTGCCAAAGAGGAGTCTATTGAAAAAATCCTGGAAATGGCTTGCTTTAAGCAGGGTAACTGTCGTGTGCTACTTGCTGCCGGTTGCCTGGCGCAGCGTTTTGGCACTGAACTTTTGGCGGAAATTCCAGAACTTGACGGCATTTTTGGCATAAACGATGTCCATGGTGCCGCGGAAGCAGTCCGGCGTGTCTTTGCCGGTGAAAGACCGGCCCTGCTGCAAGGGGAATACCGGCCGCCAGAAGATGCCGCTCGCTTACTCGCCACACCTGCACACACCGCTTATTTAAAAATAGCGGAAGGCTGTGATAACAAATGTACCTATTGCGCAATTCCCGCCATTCGCGGCCCTTACCGCAGCAAGGATCGTCAGACGATAGTAGCTGAAGCAAAAAAACTGGCGGCCGGCGGCGTGAAGGAAGTCAATTTGATTGCTCAGGATATTACATTGTTCGGACTGGACAGAACTGGGCAATTGGAATTGCCTGCGCTTTTGGAAGAATTGACGGCAATTCCTGAACTGAGCTGGATTCGCTTGCTTTATGCCTATCCTGAACGGCTCAATAAACAGATTGTAGAGGCTGTGGCTCGACTGGATAAAGTATGCAACTATTTGGACTTGCCATTACAGCATGGCTCTGACCGAATTTTGCGCCGTATGGGCAGAAAAACGACAGCGAAAAAAAATATTATGCTACTTAACTCTTTACGTGAGCAAATTCCCGGGATTACATTGCGCTCATCATTTATCGTGGGCTTCCCCGGAGAAGATGAGGCTGATTTTCAAGCGCTTTTAGACTTCTTGCAGGAGGCGAGGCTGGAACGGGTGGGTTTTTTTGCCTATTCCCGTGAAGCAGGAACGCCTGCTGCCCGTTTTTATAATCAGGTGTCTAATGAATTAAAAGAGGAGAGAGTGGCAAGAGCCCTCTCTCTCCAGAGCAGGATAGGGGCGGAGAAGCAGAAATTACTTATCGGTCGAATGATGAGGGTGATGGTTGACGGTCGTTCCGCCCAAGAGAGAGGGTTGCTTTTAGCCCGCTCGGCAATGCAGGCACCGGAAGTTGACGGATATATTCGTCTTCAGGATAACGGTGCAAAAAACGGGGAATTCTTGCAGGTTGAAATCACCGGCTTTGACGGCTATGACCAAGAAGGGAAAATATTAAACAGCTAAGTCACACAATCTTTAGAATCCCAATTTTTTTCCTGTAGAAAGGGGCTTCTGCCTGTGTTATAATTAATCAGGAAATTATGTAAACTGTCCAAGAATCTGAAGGGGTGATTCGATGAAAGGCTTCAAGTGGCAGGTTGCCGTTTTGGCTTTTGTGCTGACACTGACAATAGCGGTGGGAGTGACTTACCTGCGTCAGAGGCAGTTAATTGATGAACCTCTATTTAAACGACTTTCTGAACTGGAGCCGGTAAAGAGTGTGGAGTTACGGCAGGAGAGCGACAGCCTGACAGTTTACGTAGCTTTAGATTATGTGGAGGATTTTTCAGCAGTCTACCGTGAATTGCATGAGGAAATTGGCCGGCTTCTGGGCCAGGGGCGTTACAGCTTGGTAATCCAAGACGAACGCGACAAGGCACTGGAAGCCGCTTTTTTTGCCGTCCACTTGGCGCTCTACGAAGGAGAACAACGGGGCAATTTTACGGAAATGGCAGAATTTGTCTCAGCCGTTTTTCAAGGGATGGGCATAGATGAATACAGGCTGGTTGTGGACGAGGAAAATATTTTTCTGCAGATTCGTCAGGGAAATGCTCATCTGTTCACAATCATCAAGCGGGAAAGAGGCGGAAAGGAAGTCGAGTTGCCATGATACGTGAAGTTGCCGCAGGTGTGGTGCCGGCTATATTAGTGGCTTTGATCTGGCAGAGAGTAAATGTGCTGCCGGTAGTCTTTTTTGCCGCTTTGTTTGCTGCGCTCTACCATTTTGCCGGTGCCCGCGGCGGGAATAAAAATTTTGCTGTGGTGGAAGCGGAAAAGAGTGCCGGTCTTTTGAAGTTCGAGGAAATCGGCGGCCAGCAAACGGCGAAAAAAGAACTACTGGAGGCTTTGGATTTTATCCGGCATCCGGAGCGTGTGGCAATGATGGGGATTCGCCCCTTAAAAGGGATTCTTTTGGTTGGGCCGCCTGGTACCGGCAAAACATTGCTGGCAAAAGCGGCTGCAGCCTATACAGAGTCGGTGTTTTTAGCGGCCAGCGGCTCTGAATTTATTGAAATGTATGCCGGGGTTGGTGCTCAGCGTGTTCGTCAAATTTTTGCTAAAGCGCGTGGTGCCGCATTAAAAGAGAAGAAAAATAGTGCCATTATTTTTATAGATGAAATAGAAATTCTCGGCGGCAAACGGGGATCCCACTCGTCACACCATGAATACGACCAAACATTAAATCAGTTGCTGGTGGAAATGGATGGTCTTGCTGTGCATGACCGGGTGAGGACACTTTTAATCGGCGCAACAAACCGTGCTGATTTGCTGGATAGTGCCTTGACGAGGCCAGGCCGGATTGACCGGATTGTGCAGGTGGATTTACCCGATTTGGAGGCAAGAAAAGAAATTCTGAGACTTCATGCCGGCAATAAACCGCTTGATGATGTGGACCTAGCCGCGGTTGCCCAAGAAACGTTTGGCTTTTCGGGAGCGCAATTAGAAAGTGTAACCAATGAAGCGGCTATTTTAGCAATGCGTGAACAGATGAAAAAAATTCAGCACAGACATTTTACAGATGCCATTGATAAAGTTATTATGGGGGAAAAGCTGGAGTGCAGGCCGGCCAAAGATGAGCTCTGGCGTGTTGCGGTCCATGAAATCGGCCACGCTTTAGCCAGTGAGTTGAGGCGCCCCGGCTCTGTTTCCACAATTACCACCACCCCTCGGGGGAAAGCTTTGGGATATATGCGGCAAAGTCCGGAACGGGACAGCTACCTTTATACCCTCGAATACTTGGAAGGCCAGATTGCCATTATGGTGGCCGGTGCTGCGGCTGAGGAAATTGTCTTTGGCAGTCGTTCTACCGGGTCAGCCAATGATTTTCAGCAGGCGGTGGAAGCGTCGAAGCAGATTGTGGCTGCCGGCATGTCTACTTTGGGTGTCGTTTCTCTTGTTGATCTTCCCGCCAACCTGCTGCACAAAGTAATTCAGCAAATTATTACCGAGCAGCAAGAAAAGATAAAGCAACAGTTAAGCATAAAGCGGGAATTACTTGCGGCACTGGCGGAAGTGCTGCTTCTGGAGGAAAAGTTGACTGGGGATTTTTTGCGTTGTCAGCTTTTTGGAGAGACAAAGGAGAATATTGCCTAACTTCGGCAAGCAAATTAACCCGGCAGAAAAACTGCCGGGCTAATTTTTTTAGTCGTGCAGACAATCATGCCGCAAACCTCCAAGCAGTCTGCTGTGCTGAACTAGCGAGTCTTAAACGGGCGGGCACTTTAAAAGTGCGTGATACTTCCGGGCGGCATATTTATATACTGAATATTAGCATCGCTTAACAGTCTATTGCCAAGCGCTGCATACTCCTCTGTAGACATTGTGGTTGCTAATTTACGAATACTTAATTCTTTTCTGCGAGTATTGACAGTCCACGCCAAATACTCATCTTCTGTCATGTCGAGTATTTCCAAAATTATCTCATGGTAAACCATGTTAGCCGCGTACTGATCAGGATCAGCGTCTTTAAGGCTCTTAAACCTTTCAAGCTCTGATACTGCAAACTCTTTTGCTTTGTATTCACCTACATCATACCCTCTTCTCTGAGCTTCTTGCCAAAGCAACTCTTGGGTAATCATTCTGTCTAATACTTCATTAACCACATTTTTCCTCAAATCCTCTTTTCCTAATACAATATTCTGAGCTCTTGCATAATCGATGCCGGGAAACTCATTGCCTTCCAAAACACTTTTTGCAGTGCCGATATGTCCTGCAATTCCTAGCTCAATATCCAGTAAGGCCAGCTTATATGATAGGGGCACATCATTTACTTTAACTGCTACTTTGTTTATATCAATAGGTTTAACTTGTTGAATGATTTGCGAGCGATTCTGCCTGACTGCATCAGCAGAGGGATTAATTACTTCTAAGGCTGTAAGTTTGCCAGAGTTTGGATTAGTAAAATGATCAAATCTTGCTAATCCATAGCTGACAGAAACAAAAATGGCAAGAAATGACGCTACCAGAATATATATCTTTTTTGATTTCAACAATTTAGTCACTCCTTCTACCTACAATTATATAATAGGTAAGCATCTATTATCAATTAGTAGTTTTGCGGGGTAAATTATGGTATGGTTGAGTTATAATAACTGCAGGGGGTATGGTTTTTGAGTAAGGAAACTTTAGACTGCCGCGGGTTAGCTTGTCCCCAACCGGTGGTGGAGACGAAAAAGAGACTGGCTTTGATGCCGTCTGGAGTGCTGACAGTGCTGGTAGACAACGATGTGGCAAGGGAGAATCTAATCAAGCTTGCAGACAGCCTACATATGGAAGTGATGGCAGATGAGGAAGACGGCTTGTTTACTGTGACAGTATTGAAAGAAGTGAAAGATGCTGCTGCTCAGGAGGATACGAGAAATAATGTACTGCTAGTTACTGCCGATACATTTGGCCGTGGCAATGATGAGTTGGGTGCGCTGCTGACTCAGTCATTTTTTTATGCTTTGGCTGAAAACGATAAACTGCCGACGACAGTTTATCTGGTTAACAGCGGGGTAAAACTGGCCTGTGACGGTTCTGCAGTGCTGGACAGCCTGGGTAAGCTTGAGGAGTTAGGGGTAACAGTCTCATCTTGTGGACTCTGTCTTGATTTTTTTCAGCTGAAAAATAATTTACGCGTCGGCGGAGTTACTAATATGTATGCCATCGCAGAGGCATTGGTGAAGTGGCGGGCGGTGATTTTATGACGGGAGAAGGAATTATCTGCCGGCCGGCGAATATATGTTTGCAGTCACCATAAAGGGGTGAATTAGCTTGCGCATCATCGGGATAGATCCGGGCATTGCCACTACCGGCTATGGACTTGTGGAAAGCGACGGTCAAAGAAGTATTATGCATACTTTTGGCTGCGTGACTACCGCCTCCGACCTTGCCACGCCGGCTCGGCTGGAACTTATTTATCGGGGATTAACGGAAGTTGTGGAAATATATCGGCCTGATGTGATGGCGGTTGAAAAACTGTTTTTTGCTAAAAATTGCAAGAGCGTGATGCAGGTTGGGGAAGCCCGCGGCGTCGCCTTGCTGGTTGGCCGATTAGCAAAACTGCCAATTTTGGAGTATACGCCCCTGCAGATTAAACAGGCTGTGGTAGGGTATGGCCGCGCGGAAAAGTCACAAGTGCAGCAAATGGTTAAAGTGCTTCTGGGATTGCAGATGATTCCCAGACCTGACGACGCCGCAGATGCTTTGGCCGTCGCTCTTTGTCATGCCCATACCGGCTCTAACTCTGCAGCAATCAACCGGAGGGGCAGCTATGTTTAACTATCTCAGCGGAACCCTGGCTCAAATTGGCAAAGATTATGTGGTATTAGATAACCGTGGGATTGGTTGGCAATTATTTGTTCCTACCACAGTTTTACGCCGGCTGCAAACAGTGGGAAAAGAGATAAAGCTCTTTACCTTCTTATTGGTCCGTGAGGATGATTTACAGCTTTATGGATTTTTGAGCGCAGAAGATCTGCTGCTATTTAAAATGCTGCTCTCTGTCTCAGGTGTAGGGCCGAAAGCAGCGCTCGGCGTGCTTTCAACACTTTCAGCGCTGGATTTTTACATGTCTGTGTTGAATGAAGATATTAGAGTTTTAACCAGAGTACCCGGGATTGGTCCAAAATCTGCGAAGCGTCTGGTAGTGGAATTAAAAGATAAAGTAACCGCTTTGGGCGCACCAGGCTCTGTAGCAGTTACTGCTTGTCCAGCCGGCATTGCGCCGCAACCTTTTCAGGATGCCTTGCAAGCTCTATTGGCTCTAGGCTATAGCGGAACAGAAGCACAGTCTGTGCTGCAAAGCATGGTGGGGTGGGAAACAATGACTACTGAACAGTTGCTGAGAAGTGCGCTTTCACAGCTAGGCTCGAAGTGAGGAGAACGGCATGGATCAAGAAGAAAGAGTAATATCGCCCAGGACGAGAAATGATGATGACTGGCAGGAGACATCTCTTCGGCCCCGTAACTTGGCTGAATATATCGGGCAGGAGAAGCTAAAAAGTAATATGCGCGTATTTATCGAAGCTGCGCGGGCACGTGGCGATTCGCTCGATCATGTGCTTCTTTATGGTCCTCCCGGTTTAGGTAAAACTACTCTGGCGGCTATCATTGCCGCTGAATTGGGCGTGAATTTGCGGACTACATCAGGTCCCGCCATTGAACGGCCCGGTGATCTAGCAGCTATTCTTACTAATCTGGCACCATATGACGTGCTGTTTATCGATGAAATTCACCGCCTGCACAGGACGGTGGAGGAAGTGCTTTATCCGGCGATGGAGGACTTCGCCCTCGATATTATTATCGGGAAAGGACCAAGCGCCCGCTCTCTTCGCTTGGATTTACCACAATTTACGCTGGTGGGAGCGACCACTAGAGCCGGTGCACTTTCTTCGCCATTGCGTGATCGGTTTGGTGTGGTGGCCAGGTTGGAGTTTTATCAGGAAGGGGAACTGGCAGAAATCGTCCGGCGAGCTGCTAAGATTTTGCAGGTGGAAATTGATCATCAAGGGGCGCTGGCAATTGCCCGTTGTGCTCGTGGTACTCCCCGCGTGGCTAATCGTCTTTTAAAACGGGCGCGAGATTTTGCCCAAGTGAAGGCAGGCAATGTCATTAACTGTGACGTGGCTCTTCTGGCACTGGAAATGTTAGCAGTTGATGCGCTTGGCCTTGATGAGGTAGACCGCCAATTACTGCGCACGATGGTGGAAAAGTTTGGTGGCGGGCCTGTGGGACTTGACACGCTGGCGGCGTCAATTTCTGAAGAACCGGAAACTATCGAAGATGTCTACGAACCTTATCTGATGCAGATCGGATTTTTGCAGCGCACACCACGCGGCCGGACTGTAACTCAGCTGGCATGCAATCATTTAGGCCTTCCCTTTCGAGAGTCTGCCGGACAAAACTCCCTATGGTAGGTGAGGATTTGGAGCTTTTGCTGCACATGTGCTGCGGCCCCTGCAGCACCTATAGCTGCAAACGGTTTGCTGAGCTGGGCTATAATCTCACAGGTTTTTTTTATAACCCCAATGTTCACCCTTATCAAGAGTATCTCCGCCGGCAAGAGGCGCTGACGCAATTTTGTGCTGAAGAAAAAATTCCTTTGCAAGTATCGGCCGACTATCAACCGGAAAAATATTTCAAGAGAGTCATTGATGATTTGGAGAGTCGCTGCTTGTCTTGCTACCGTCTCCGCTTAGAAGAGACGGCACTGAAAGCGAAAGAGCTTGCCATCCCTTATTTTGCTACGACCCTGGCAATCAGCCCTTTTCAGAACCATGAGCTTCTTTGCCGTGAGGGCGAAAAGGCGGGAGAACGTCACGGTGTTAAATTTATTTATACGGATTTGCGGACCGGATTTAGGGAAAGTGTTAACTTGTCACGAGCAATGGGACTATATCGGCAGTCATACTGCGGCTGTATTTTCAGCGAAAAAGAGCGTTACTGTAAAACGTCAGAATAAAAAAATTAGGAGCAGTGATTGATGGCTGTCAGTTACGAATTGATCAGGGAATGCCGAGTTACAGGTGCGCGGGCCGGGATGCTCCACACACCGCATGGCAGTCTGCCCACACCGGTATTTATGCCGGTGGGGACGCAAGCCACCGTGAAAGCCATGAGTCCGGAAGAAATAAAGGAAATCGGTGCCGGAATTATTCTAAGCAACACCTACCATTTATACCTGCGCCCCGGCCATGAATTAGTTAGAGAGGCAGGTGGTCTTCATCGTTTTATGAACTGGGATCGGGCCATTCTTACCGACAGCGGCGGTTTTCAGGTCTTCAGTCTGGGAGCCCTGCGCAAGATTAGCGAGGAAGGAGTTACTTTCCGCTCACACCTTGACGGTTCAGAGCACTTTTTAGCTCCGGAAAAAGTAATGGAAATCCAGGAAGCGCTGGGCGCCGATATTATTATGGCTTTTGATGAATGTGCGCCTTATCCGGCCGACCGGACCTACATCAAAGACTCGTTAGAGAGGACTACTCGCTGGGCAGAGCGATGCCGGAGAGCACAATTGCGAAAAGACCAAGCTCTTTTCGCAATTGTTCAGGGCGGCATGTATCCCGACTTGCGCTTGGAAAGCGCCAAGCAGCTGGTGGCGCTTGATTTCCCCGGCTACGCTGTGGGCGGTCTTAGTGTTGGCGAACCGGCAGAGTTAATGTATGAGGTGTTGGCTGCAACAGTGCCGTTGCTGCCAGCAAACAAACCGCGCTATTTGATGGGCGTAGGTACTGCAGATTATCTGATTGAAGGTGTAGCCCGCGGCATTGATATGTTTGATTGTGTTCTGCCCACGCGGATTGCCAGAAACGGAACGGTGATGACCCGCCGCGGTTATCTCACAGTGAGGAATGCTCCATATGCCAATGATTTCCGTCCGTTGGAAGAGGGTTGCCGGTGCTATACCTGCCGCAATTACTCCCGCGCTTATATCCGGCACTTGATAAAAGCTAATGAAATTTTCGGCTTTCGTCTTACTACCTACCACAATCTATATTTCCTCGTTAACTTTATGGCCAGTATTCGGGAAAGCATCATCGAGGGAGCCTTTCCCGATATGTATCAAGAATTTATCGCCCGTTTTGGGCGGGAAAAGGAGGAATAGTCCATAGTGCAAATCAGGCTGGCACGGTTTGGGGTGGAGAGTGTTATTAAGGAAAACGAATAGAGTGGTATATCTCCCACAAAAATAGTGACATATTTTCCGGCGGGGACACATAGATTGCAAGTAAGAACTTGCGGAGGTGAGCCCCTATGCCGAGAAGAAGCGCCGCCATAGCGCAGTTGAAACCGCCTGTAGCAGTCGCTGTTATGGCCAAAGGAGTCCTCTATGCCTATTTTCTGTCGCTGATGGTATTTCTGGTTTTTAGCGCCGTAATTCAGTATACTGCTCTTACGGAAGCTATTCTGCCGTATTTGGCTTATGCGACATCCCTGGTTTCCATCTTTATCGGCGCGGCGTATGTAACTAAGCGCCTTGATGCCAAAGGTTGGTTAAACGGCGGGATAACAGGTCTGATTTATTTGGTAGGATTAGTAGTTTTCGGTACAATTTTACTTCCTGATTTCGGAGTACATCTCGGCTATATAACGAAAGCTTTTCTGGCGTTTGTTACAGGCGCCGCGGGAGGAATCTTCGGCGTAAACTCCTGAACAAAAGACCGTAAAGACGGTCTTTTTTTTTGGAGGAAATTATATCAATAAAAGATCCCCTCTCCCTCTGGGAGAGGGTTAGGGTGAGGGCCGCACCAATCTCCCCTTTGACAATATAATAAATTGTCAGGGGGGATCAGTGATGTCCAAATCTCTAGCACAGCGGGTTGTCTCTTGGACAATTCTGGGCAATGTTGTGCTGGCGCTCATCAAGATTGTTGCGGGAATTAGTGCTGATAGTTCGGCGCTTGTGGCGGAAGCAGTTCATTCTGTCGGTGATATAATCGTCAGCCTGGCGGTGCTGTTTACATTTCGCCTTGCGGGTAAAGCTGCAGACGAGCGGCATCACTTTGGGCACGAGAAAATCGAATCTTTCTGTACCTGTTTAATGGGTTTGCTGCTGGTATATATTGGATATGAATTTACGATGTCAGCACTTGCCGGTCTTAAAGCAGGTTCGCCGGAGACGCCTGGATTAGCGGCGCTTTATGTAACAGTCGCATGTATTTTTATAAAAGAAGGGATGTATCGTTACACTATTTCCGCAGCATGTAAAACGGGCAGTCGTTTACTATATGCTGATGCTTGGCATCATCGGGTGGATATGTTGATTTTAACAGGCGTTCTGATTGGCGTGGCAGGTGCCCGCATGGGTTATCCGGTATTGGAAAGTATAGTGGCTCTTGCAATCAGCGTGCTAATCATTCGGCTAGGCATCGGTTTTTGTCGCCATGGGCTGGGAGATCTTGTTGATACAGCGCCGAATGAAGCCGAGATAGCAAGGATACGTACTTTAATTGCAGCTCAAGAGGGAGTTTTGCGGGTAGACTGCATCCGTGCGCGTCAAGCAGGTTCTGCTATTTGCTTGGAGATCCATATCGGGGTGGCAGCAGAGCTATGCGTAAGCGAGGGGCATGATGTGGGCAAAGCTGTGAAAAATGCGCTAATCAGTTCGTTTCCGGCAGTCGGCCACGTGCTGATCCATATTAACCCGGTTAAAGAGCGGTGAGTCGGTTTCAAAAAATATTGCAACCGATGCAAAATAATTTACAATAAAAAAATTTGTGCAGGGAAATAAAGTTTTGCAGCGAATAATGTCAGATAATTTAAAATATTCCTAGATTAGGGAGAAGGGAGTTGTTTTTATGATGAGTTTGCGTGAAGTTTTTTTGGGGTTGCAAGAGCGTTTGAACGGTCAGGAGATCAAAGGGTTAAATGGCACTTTTCAATTTGAGTTGGAAGGGGAAGAGGAAGGTCTCTACCACATTATTTTCTTAGAGGGCAGAGGCAAAACGGGTGAAGGACCGCTTGCAGCGCCTAATTTGCATGTGACTATGAGCAGCGAAGATTTTCGGGCTATGCTGGCGGGAGAGCTCAACCCGGCGGCGGCTTTCATGAGCGGCAAGTTAAAAGTCAAGGGTGACATGGGCTTGGCAATGAAACTGCAGTCTTTCTTGAGTTAAGGGGGTAAAAAGATGCTGCAAGGAAAAGTGGCTGTTGTTACCGGTGGCTCCAGGGGGCTTGGGCGGGCAGATGCTTTGGCGCTGGCGCGTGCCGGCGCTGATGTGGTGATTACCGATATCTTGCTGGAAAGTGACGGCACTGCTGCTGTGACAGCGGAAAAATACGGCGCTTTGAACCAGTATTTGCAAAGTTCCGGAGCGGTTTACGCTGAACAAACTGCCAGGGAAATCCGCGAGCTGGGCCGGCGCTCCGTTGCTTTAAAGCTGGATGTAACTGACAGAGCGGAAGTGCGACGTGTTATGGGCCAGATCAGGGAGGAGTTTGGTTCCCTGGATATTCTCATCAATAATGCGGCCACCTTGGACCATGTGGTTCAGTTGGAAAATCAGCAGGACGAGCTGTGGGAAAGGGACTTACGGGTCAACCTGACCGGTACCTATAATTGTTGCAAGGCTGTCTGGCCATATATGAAGGAGCGGGGTTGGGGCAGGGTAATTAACATGGCTTCGGTGGCCGGGACGCTGGGCGGTTTTGGTCAGGCCAGCTATGCGACTACCAAGGCTGGTGTGTTGGGCCTGACGCGCAGCCTTGCCCTGGAAGGCGCAAGGCACAATATTACCGTCAATGCCATCGTGCCCGGTATTATCAATACCGAAGCTTTTCGCATGGGCAATGCCAAGATGAATGAACGGATGATTAACCGCACCGCTTTCCGGCGTCCGGGAGAACCGGAAGATATTGCCAATGCCATCGTCTTTCTTGTTTCTGACAATGCCAGCTATATTACTGGTGTTTCCCTGAACGTCTCCGGCGGAATAGAACTTTTTACGTTTTAGTATGAATTTGCAGGAGGAGAGCGGCAAAAGATGCGTGAAGTTGTAATTGTAGCTGCTGTGCGTACGCCTATTGGGCGGCGTAACGGGCTACTCTCAGGAATGAGGGCCGAGGAACTGGCAGCCGTTCCGTTGCGGGAAGTGGTGCGCCGGATCGATCTGGATGCGGCGTTGGTCGAGGATGTAATTATGGGTTGTGTTTCCCAGGTGGGTGAGCAAGCAATGGATGTGGGCCGCGTGGCTGCCCTGGTGGCCGGGTATCCCATCCATGTCCCGGGAGTGACTCTTGACCGGCAGTGCGGCTCCAGCCAACAGGCTCTCCATTTTGCTGCTCAGGCTATCATGGCCGGCGACATGGATGTGGTGGTGGCGGCAGGAGTCGAAAGCATGAGCCGGGTGCCGATGGGCTCATCGTTGCTAAACGCCGGCATCAGTCCCGCGCTCTGTGCGCGGTACGAAATTGTGCCGCAGGGGGTGTCTGCCGAGTTAATTGCCAAGCAGTGGAACTTGTCCCGGGAAGAGATGGACAGCTACAGCTTGGCTAGTCATCAGAGGGCTGTGGGTGCGGCGGCGACGGGACGTTTTCAGGCGGAAATTGTGCCTCTGGACGCTCCTCAGGCCGAGGGCGGTGTTAAGACAATTACGGTAGATGAAGGTCCTCGGCCGGCCACGTCGCTTGAAAAGCTGGCGTCGCTTAATCCTGTTTTCCAGCAAGACGGGGTGGTGACGGCGGGTAACTCCAGCCAAATCAGTGATGGGGCGGCAGCTGTGCTGTTGATGTCGGCTGATAAAGCAAGGGAGTTGGGGCTAAAGCCAAGAGCGCGTCTTGTATCTCGGGTGGTGATAGGCTCCGACCCGAGGCTGATGCTGACCGGTCCGATCCCGGCGACGGAGATGGCCTTGGCCAGGGCTGGACTGAAGTTAAACGATATTGACGTCTTTGAGGTGAATGAGGCCTTCGCTTCGGTGCCGCTGGCTTGGGCGAAGGAGCTGGGTGTTGACCTGGAAAAAGTCAATCCCAATGGCGGTGCTATAGCGCTAGGCCATCCGCTGGGTGCCAGCGGCGCCCGCTTGATGACTAGCATGCTGCACGAACTGGAACGTACAGGCGGTCGTTTCGGGCTGCAAACTATGTGTGAGGGGTACGGCATGGCCAATGCCACAATTATTGAAAGACTTGACTAAGGCAGTCAGTAAATCCCGGATACTAGGAGGAAATAAGCATGCTTTCTTTTAAATTAAGCCCTGAAGAGGATTCACTGCGCTCCTTGGCAAGAGAATTTGCAAATCGGGAACTGCTGCCGGTGGCGGCAGAGTATGACCGTAGCGGCGACGTGCCCTGGCCTGTTATCAAAAAAGCATGGGAAATTGGCTTTTTGAATATGGGTGTACCGGAAGAATATGGCGGGGGAGGACAGGGTATCTTGTCCGGTTGTCTTGTTTCCGAGGAATTGGCAGCGGCTTGCGCCGGCATATCGGCTACGCTGGCTTTAACCGACCTGGCTTGCACGCCCATTATTTTGGCCGGCACTGCAGAGCAAAAAGAGCGTTGGCTGCGGCCTGTCTGCCGGGAAATGAAAATGGTTGCTTTCTGCGTTACCGAGCCGGAAGCAGGCTCGGACGTGGCCGCTCTGACAACCACCGCCAGACGCGATGGCGACAGCTATATCTTAAATGGCAGTAAACAGTTTATTACCAATGCCAGTATAGCCGATTATTTTATTGTTTTTGCAACTACTGACAAGAAAAAAGGGCATAAAGGTCTCAGTGCCTTTGTGGTGGAACGCACTGCTCCTGGTTTGGCAGTGGGTAAAAAGGAAGACAAGATGGGACAACGTGCCTCTGACACGGCCAGCGTCTCCTTGTCTGACGTGGTCGTTGCTGCAGCAAATCGCCTTGGTGCGGAAGGAGACGGCTTTCGTCTGATTATGCAGACGTTTAACCGTTCCCGCCCCGGAGTGGCAGCGGCGGCGGTTGGCTTGGGGAGGGCTGCCATGGAACACGCACTGCAGTATGCCAAGACCAGGGTTCAGTTTGGCGTACCCATCATCCTGCACCAGTCAATTAGCTTCATGCTGGCCGATATGCAAAAAGATCTTGATGCTGCACGCCTCTTAGCTTGGCGGGCGGCTTGGCTTGCAGACGCAGGAGAGAAAAATTCTCGGGAGGCGGCCATGGCTAAAGCGTTTGCTGCCGACGTGGCCATGCGAGTTACCACCGAAGCTGTGCAAATTTTCGGCGGCTACGGCTACAGCCGGGAATATCCGGTGGAAAAACTGATGCGGGATGCCAAGGTAACGCAGATTTATGAAGGTACGGCGCAAATTCAGCGGCTGCTGATTGCTAAAACTTTGTAAAATCAATCAATACGCCGGATCCAACTGCGCTGCTGGCATAAATCTTGCATTGATTTTATGTCAGGCCTAGCAGGCTTAGTTTAATAAAAAAGGAGACCATCTACAGATGAAAGAAGCAGTTATCATTTCGGGTGCAAGGACACCGATCGCCAGAGAAAACGGCGCATTGAGAGATGTTCCCCCAGAAAAGTATGCCGCCTTGGTAATCCGCGAAGCGGTCAATAGAGCGGGTATTGATCCAGCGACTGTAGACCAGGTTGTTATGGGCCATTGCCTGGGAGCGGCGGGCTGTATAGCACGCATAGCCTGGCTGGAGGCTGGATTTCCCTTTTCTGTGCCGGGCCTGACCATTGATCGCCAGTGCGGATCTGGTTCTGAAGCGGTCAACCTGGCGGCAGCCCTGATTCTATCAGGTCAGGCGGAAATTGTGGTTGCCGGAGGAGCGGAAAGTATGACCAGGATGCCATACCTGTTGGAAAAACCTGCTTCACCCTACCAGAGGTCGGCGCCCGTCTTTATTCAGCCCCGCCCACTCTCACCGAAGCAGATCGGGGATCCACCCATGGGCATTACCGCAGAGAATGTCGCGGAGAGATATAAGGTTAGCCGCGAAGATCAGGATGCTTTCGGGTTAGCCAGTCAGCAAAAAGCGGAGAGGGCCATCAGGGAAGGCCGCTTTAAGGAGCAGATTGTGCCGGTTCTCATCCCACAGAAAAAAGGAGATCCGGTAGTATTTGATACCGATGAGCATCCTCGCTTTGGTATAACCCTGGAAGCGCTGACCAAGCTTCCAAGCGTTTTTAAAAAAGACGGCACGGTGACCGCGGGCACCTCTTCCGGAATCAACGACGGTGCGGGCGCTTTAGTGATCATGGAACGCGGCAAAGCCGAGGCGTTGGGTCTTAAGCCAATGGGGTTAATCCGTGCCGCCGCCGCCGCCGGAGTAGATCCCAACATTATGGGTATCGGACCTGTGCCGGCAACAAAACTTGCTCTTAAGAGAGCAGGCATCACCGCTGACGACCTGGACGTAATTGAATTGAATGAAGCTTTTGCCTCCCAGGCTTTGGCTTGCATCAGAGAACTGGGCCTGAACATGGATAAAGTTAACCCCAACGGCGGGGCCATTGCTTTAGGTCACCCCATCGCTGGTTCGCTGGCTATTTTGACTGTCAAACTGATTTATGAGCTTCAGCGCCAAAAGGCTCGCTATGGACTGGTGTCCGCCTGTTGTGGGGGCGGGCAGGGTGTGGCAACAATTATCGAAAGAATGTAGCTCTGAAATTTAACAACGATATTAATGTTCAGTCCATTTCATTCCAGAAGGGGCTTGTTTCAGACTTTCGTTAAATTATTTAACAATTTGTTAAATAATTTAACGAAAGAACGTAAATTCAAACCAAAACAAAAAAGAGGTGTTTACAGTACAAATGCAGTTGAAGGATAAAAATCCCAATTCCACAACTTAAGTCCTAAATATTTTGGTCATAATTTTTCAGGAAGCCTTACGAAATGTCGGGTTGCTATGTCAAAATAGACTTGGAACAGCTGGTTAGAACAGATGTTCCGACAACGGAGGCGCAAAAGCGTGCTAAAAATGAGCCATGCCGGCAATTATTTGCTCGGGCTGACCATGCTTCACTACACTGCTCCCAAGCAGGCTGACAGGAAAAAGAACCCGGTGGCCTGGTGTTCTTCCATTGTGCCCGTGGAGTTTTTGCGCGCTCTGGATGTTTTGCCGCTTTTCCCGGAGAACCATGCGGCTCTGATAGGCGCCAGAAAAATGGGGGTAGAACTAGCCGAAGCGGCGGAGGCTATTGGCTATTCTAACGATATCTGTTCTTATGCTAGGGCGGATATTGGGCACATTCTAACCGGTAAAAGTCCGGTGGATGGATTGGCCAGACCTGACTTCCTTGTCTGCTGCAATAATATTTGCGGTACTGTAGTCAAGTGGTACGAAAACCTAGCGAAACACTTTCATGTGCCGCTGTTTCTGTTGGACACACCTTTTAATCATGAGCGGGAAATCTCCGAACACAGCCTGCGGTATGTGGAAGGGCAGCTGCGCGAATTCATCCCCTGGCTGGAAGGGGTCACCGGCAAAATATTTGATTATGAGCGTTTCCAGGAAATAGCCATGGTTTCAAATGAGACTTCCAAGCTCTGGAGGGAAGTGCTGGCTTTGGCTAAACACAAGCCGGCTCCTTTTACCGCTTTTGACACTTTCAACTACATGGCGCCGATAGTGACAATGCGTGGGACGCCGGAGGCCTTGGAATATTACCGCCTGCTCCTGGATGAACTCCTACAAAAAGTCAAAGAGGGCGCGGCCGCCGTCCCAGGGGAAAAGTATCGGCTGTTGTGGAACGGGATTCCGGTCTGGTACTCGATGAGGCCCATGTTGCAGTTGTTGGCAAAATACCGGGCTAACCTGGTCTGCTCCACCTACACCAACGGCTGGGTGCTGGAATTTGACACGGATAACCTGCTCGGCAGCATGGCAAGAGTGTACTCGGCGATCATGATTAACCAGAGCCTCGGTTTAAAGCTAACCAATCTGCAAAAAATGCTAAGCAATTTTGACCTGGATGGCATTATCCATCACTCCAACCGCAGCTGCAAGCCGTATTGTTTCGGGCTGTATGACCTGAGCCGCCAGTTGCAGGCGAGTAACCATGCCGTTCCGGAAATGATTTTTGATGGCGACCAGACCGATCCGCGACATTTTTCCTGGGCGCAGTTTGAAAGCAGGTTTCAGTCTTTTATTGAACCGTTAATGCTGACCCAGTCGCCTAACGGTTACAGGAGGCAAAGCTGATGGAGAGCGTACTGCAAAGTTTGCTGGAGGTTGCCGCCAATCCGTCGTCGGAGGTGTCAAGATGGCGGCAAAGGACCGGAGGCAAGGTGGTGGGTTGGTTGCCCATCTATGTGCCGGAAGAGATTATCCATGCAGCCGGTGCGTTGCCTGTTAGCCTGTGGGGTGGGAGAACAGAGATTGTCAGAGCCGACGCTCATCTGCAGGGTTTTGCTTGCTCGGTCGTGCGGGCAGTGCTGGAATATGGACTAAAAGGTACCTACAACATGGTAGACGGCTTCATTTTCCCCTCCACCTGTGACCATATTCAAAACACGTCGGACATTTGGGCCAGCCTCTTTCCTGATCGACCAAAATTTGATTTGGTATACCCGGCTAATAGGCAAAGCAAGGCGGCCGTCGTTTATCTTGAGCAGCTTTTTGCCGACCTGGAGCAGTGGTTGGAGGAATTAACAGGACAGAAGGTAACGTCTGAGAAGCTGCGGGAGAGCGTCAAGATTTACAACTGTTACCGCGCTTTACTGGCAGATCTTTTCAGTCTGCGTTCCCGCAAGCCGGAGAGTTTAAGCGGACCGGAGATGGGTCAAATTGTTAAATCTTCTCTTTTTCTGGAAAAGGCAGAATTTAACAGGCACTTGTCGGATTTGCTCCCTTGGCTTGAGCACAGGAAAGTAAAACCTGCGCCTAAAGCACGCCTGGTGCTCACCGGGATCATGGCGGAGCCGCAAGAAATTTTGGCTATTCTTGACGAATTAGGTGGAGCTATTGTGGCTGATGATTTGGCGCTGGGGGCGAGGATTCTGCGCGCACCGGTTAGAGAAGAGCTGCCCTTGCCGGCCGCCTTGGTTGACAGGCACCTGCGGCTTGGGCCCTGCTCCACCCTTTATGATTGGCGTAAAGGACGGGGCGCCCACGTGCAGCACCTGGTGGCAGAGCATGCTGCCGACGGTGTTATCTTCATAAACATGAAGTTTTGCGAGGCGGAAGAGTTTGACTACCCGGTTTTAAAAGCGGAACTGGAGGAGGCCGGAATTCCGCTCCTATTCCTGGAGGTAGAGCAGCAAATGGCAGCAATGGGACAGATACGGACGCGATTGCAGGCTTTTTTGGAAGTTTTGGGAAAGGGTGCCGGGTCATGATTTTAACTATGGGCGTTGATTTGGGCTCCATTACGGCTAAGTGTGTTATCTTGCAAGATGGCCATCAGGTATTAGCAGAGCGGGTGGTCAAAGGTGGGATGATAGGTGGTGGGGCAGAAAAGGCGGTGGCCGAGGCGCTGACTGCAGCCGGTGTTGCGCAGGAGGAGATAGCCAATGCTGTGGCTACCGGCTACGGTCGAGTAATCTATGCCGCAGCCAATGAAGAAATGAGCGAAATCGGTTGCCATGGTAAAGGAGCCTTCTTTCAAGAGCCGGCGGCGCGCATCGTGATTGATATCGGCGGCCAGGATTTCAAGGTTATTAAGCTTGGTGCAGGCGGACGGGTGGTTAACTTTGTGATGAACGAGAAATGTGCCGCCGGCACCGGCCGTTTTCTGGAAGTGATGGCGCAAGCATTAGGTCACCCTGTTTCGGAATTGGCCCAGATTGGCAGCCGGGCAACCGAAAAAGTAGCTATCAGTAGCACCTGCACCGTCTTTGCCGAATCAGAAGTTATTTCCCATCTGGCAGCAGACAAAAAAGTAGCCGATATTGTGGCTGGAATCCATGAATCAATTGCCAGAAGAATTGCCGGACTGGCTCAGCGTTTGACCCTCGAAGACAAAATTTTAGTGACAGGCGGTGTGGCTCAAAACCAAGGCGTGGTGGCGGCCTTAGCGGAAAGGCTAGGGCGGGAAATGTTTGTTCCTCGTTTTCCACAGTCCAACGGTGCCTTGGGTGCGGCGCTCTATGCCTTTGAGAAAAGTTCCCTTGTCCGTTGACGTCAGATAAGGAGGATTGGATCGCGGCTGCTTTATTAGCTCCTAGGGGATGAAGTCTACTATAACGCTTGTTAAAAAGCAAATTTAGTCGTGAAAATGACGGAAACGTTGGCGGTGCAGCTGTGCACCGCCAACAACGCAGAGAAGGCTCTGACAGAATCAGAGACGCGTCATTGGCACGATTATTGCAATAACAAGAAAATAGAATAAGGATCTGGCAGCGAGGGGTGTTTTGATGAAAACAGCGGCTGAGTATCTGGATAGTTTGCGGAAATTAAATTTAAACATCTATATGTTCGGTGAAAGAGTGGAGAATGCGGTGGATAATCCTATCATCCGTCCGTCTCTCAATTCAGTGGCCAAGACTTATGAGCTGGCCTGGGATCCGCGTTACGAAGAGGAAATGACGGTTACCTCCAGCCTGACAGGGAAAAAGATCAACCGTTTCACGCACCTGCACCAAAACTGTGCAGACTTGGTTAAGAAAGTAAAGATGCAGCGCTTGCTGGGGCAGAAAACGGCCTCCTGCTTCCAGCGCTGCGTGGGGTTTGATGCCTTAAACTCTGTGGACAGCACCACGTACGAAATGGATTGTGCGCTGGGTACCGGCTACCATAAACGCTTCCGGGATTTTTTGCGCTATGTTCAGGACGAGGATTTGGTTTGCAATGGTGCTATGACAGACCCCAAGGGGGATCGCTCGCTTAGGCCTAGCCAACAGTCAGATCCAGACCTGTACCTGCGGATTGTCTCCAAAGAAGCGGCGGGAATCGTGGTCCGAGGAGCCAAGTGCCATCAAACTGGCGTTATCAATTCCCACGAGCTTTTGGTGATGCCGACCATTGCCCTAAGCGGGGAAGAAGAAAAAGACTACGCTGCCTGTTTTGCTGTCCCCAGTGACAGTAAGGGCCTTGTATATATTTATGGACGACAGGCTAGTGATACGCGTAAGTTGGAATACGGTAGCATGGATGTAGGTAACTGTCGTTACGGCGGACACGAAGCGCTGGTTGTTTTTGATGATGTCTTTGTCCCCTGGGAGCGGGTCTTCATGTGTGGAGAATACAAATTTGCCGGAACGTTGGTGGAGCGCTTCGCCGGCTACCATCGGCAAAGCTATGGCGGATGCAAAGTCGGAGTAGGAGATGTGCTGGTTGGCGCAGCGGCTCAGGCAGCTGATTATAACGGTACGGCTAAAGCCTCTCATATCAAGGATAAGCTGGTAGAAATGATTCACCTAAACGAAACACTCTACGCTTGTGGGATTGCCTGCTCGTCACAAGGATGCGCGACTGCTTCAGGTACTTTCCTGATTGATTTGCTGCTCGCCAATGTTTGCAAGCAGAATGTGACGCGCTTCCCCTATGAAATCGCTCGCCTGGCTGAGGATATAGCCGGTGGACTGATGGTTACTATGCCTGCGGAGCAGGATTTCCGGCACCCGCAGATCGGCAGATATGTTGACAAATACCTGAGAGGCGTCGCCGGCGTGCCGACCGAGCAGCGCCTGCGCTTGCTCCGCTTGATTGAAAATTTGACTATCGGTTCGGCGGCGGTGGCTTACCGTACAGAATCAATGCACGGCGCCGGTTCACCCCAGGCGCAGCGGGTCATGATCGCCCGCCAGGCTGATTTGGAAAAAAAGAAAAAACTGGCGCGGGTGTTGGCCGGAATTGAGACAGAGGAGTAAAGCATTTCTATGCAATTCTTTTAAATCTATGGTCATTATACCGAGCAACTTCCGGTCAGGCGATAACGTTAGTTTCGGTCCCTTTAGTTTAGCGCGAACAGTTTGTTCCACTGAATAGGCACGTTTTTTTAAAAACCCATATCTTCCCCTACAATTAAGACATGCAACGCCAAGCTCTTTGGATTACCTTCGATTATAGTCGTGATGTTGCACATACGATCCTCTGACTTACAATCATTGCACTTGCCTGTGCTGGCACAGGGGGTATTTTTATGCAGCCTGCGCCCATTCTGTGGGCATGCTGTATCTTTTATCCGTCGCAAAGCGCCTTCCAAGTCTTTTGCAATTTTGTTTCTTCCCGCAACAATAAATACTTTTGGGGGGCCAAAGATCATGGCTGCTACCCGGTTACCTATACCGTCAATGTTGACTAAAAGACCATTTTCGGTTACGGCATTGGTACTGCACAAATAGATATCAGCTGACATCGCCCGGTGCCGTACAGAGTCCATCTCTTCTTCTTTCACCAACCAATGCCAGTAAACCTGGCAGCCCTTTTCCTGAAGCGCATTCTGAATATTCAATTCCTGCACAGTCACAGAGCCGCCGATACCGATAACACTGTTCTCGGGTATCATTTCCAGCAACCTAACCGCAACCTCCTTGCGGTTCGCATAATATGAACATGCTATCTTTCGTTTCTTTAATGCATCCATAACATTTGTAATGCGCTCATTCATTTCTGTACTCTCCCCCTGCCGCTCAAGTATCTAAAATGATCAAGATAACATCAAAACCGGAGAGTGATGATGCTCTGGGATTAGCTTAGACGAAACCTGCCTACGGCCTATGACTGTTACTCACTCATCTGGCTGCCATTTAGGCAGCGTTTTGCGTGCCGGATTATTAATCCGGTTGCCTAGGGCATAGTCGGCTTGGATTAATTTTTGGATTTCACGTGTTCCTTCATAGATGACTGCAGCCTTAGAATTTCTGAAATAGCGCTCTACAGGGTATTCGTTTGAATATCCGTAGGCTCCGTGAATTTCCACTGCATCGGCTGCCGCTTTTTCCGCTGCATCGCAGGCATACCACTTTGCCAGCGCAACTTCTCTTGTATTTCGCAGTCCTTTATTTTTCATCCAGCCAACCTTCAGATATAGCAAGCGAGACACGTCGTAGTCGCGTACCATTTGCGCAATCATTTCCTTAACAAGCTGGTATTCCCCTATGGGCTTGCCAAATGCTTGCCGCTCCTTACAGTACTTCATGCTTGATTCCAGGCAAGCCCTTACCAACCCAGTAGAACCGGCCGCTACAGTATAGCGACCATTGTCCAGTGCGCTCATTGCAATCTTAAACCCTTCGCCCTCCTGCCCTAACATGTTTTCAACAGGTACACGGACATCGTTCATAGCTACCCACCCGGTATTCCCCGCCCGAATCCCGAGCTTGCCATGAATTGTGCCAGTTTGTAAACCCATTTCCCTCTCCACGATAAAGCAACTCATGCCGCTATGGTCTCGCCTTTTCTTTTTATCTAGGTCAGTCCAAGCATAAATCAGATGATGATCTGCCACGTCTGCCAGAGAAATCCACATTTTTTCCCCATTTAAAATATAACTGTCACCTTGTTTGACAGCAGTTGACTGAATTCCAACAACATCGCTTCCGGCGTTCGGCTCTGTCAGACCAAAGGCGGCTATTCGCTCTCCTTGGGCCTGTGGAATAAGGTATTTTTGTTTCTGTTCTTCCGTAGCCCAAGTCAGCATTGTCAAACTGTTCAGACCGGTATGAACAGAAAGAATAACCCGGAGCGAGGTATCAACGGCCTCCAGTTCTTCACAGACTATCCCAAGGCTGATGTAATCCATGTCTGCCCCACCGTAGGCTTGAGGAATACATATCCCCAAAAACCCGAGCTGTGCCATTTTTTTGAGAATATCTCTGTCAAAATACTGCATTTCATCATTCTTGGCTATAACAGGAGCAACCTCCCGCTGCGCAAATTTCCGCACTGTGCTGGTCACCATTTCGTGCTCCTTGTTCAATGCAAAATCCATCTACTGAACCTCCCTGCACTGTCTTTTATAACTTATTCTGTATCCTAATCCGAGGCTTACCTCTCTGCTTATGCAATCAGTGTGCCACTCTACGATAATCTTGAAATATTATTATTTTTATACACGTTCCCCCTGTCTTTATAGCAAACGCAATAAATACTAGTTTCCCAAGAACGTTCGGTATGTGTTTATTTTTTGAACAGGAGGTTCACTTATGGCACCAAGTAAATTACGCGGACACCGGTTCGGAAATTAAACCAACACCGCAATCATCATTCGATGACTTTCTGATTGACATATTTGCTAGCACTATAGATGCCAGTGGTGAAAAATGCAAACTTTTTCCCGCTCTTTTGCGTTATCCTAGCTTAAGAGAATGTCTTGGCACTAATATTGCAATGCTGTATAAAGAATAAGACTTAAAACAATACATTATATCTGTAAGGAGGCCTTTTCAATGGCGAGCAACTTTTTGTATTCAACACGGGACCACAAATTTATTTTTCATGACTGGCTGGATTCCAGGAAGATTTTTAGCTACCCTAAGTTTGATGTTAACGAAATGGACGAAGTTAATATGTTGATTGATATGACACTCGATATGGCGCTTAAAGTAGCGGAAACAGTTGTAGCTCCTAGCAATGATGACGGAGAAACGATTGGCGTAAAACTGGAAAACGGCCAGGTAAAGCTGCCTCAGTCATTCCACCATGCTTACAAATACTTAAATGCAAACGGCTGGGGAACCGAAGATCCAGAAGATACTGTTGTCCCTCTAATGGTTAAGGCAGCTTGCAAAGAGTATTTTGGCGCAGCTAATCCTTCCTTTATCTCTTATGTTACTTTAACCGGGGGAGCGGCAAGACTGATCGCCAGTTTCGGGAAACAGGAGGACAAAGACTTATTCCTCCCCAAGATGCATACTGGAGATTGGTCCGGTACTATGTGCCTAACTGAGCCAGACGCAGGCACCGATGTCGGCGATACCATTACCAAAGCTTTTCCCACCGATACACCTGGTATTTATAAAATCAAAGGGACAAAATGTTTCATTACAGCCGGTGATCATGATATGACGGAGAACATTGTACACCTGCTGTTAGCAAGAATTAACGGAGCAGCTCCCGGGACAAGAGGTCTGTCCTTGTTTATAGTTCCAAAAGTTAAGGTAAACGAAGACGGTTCGTTGGGAGATAAAAACGATGTTGCCACCGTGTCCATTGAACATAAATTAGGGTTAAAAGGTTCAGCTACCTGTCTGCTGAGTTTTGGAGACAACGATGGCTGCGAAGGAATTCTTCTTGGGAATCCTCCTGACGAGAAAGGTGCGGCTGAGGGCATGGCGCAAATGTTTCAAATGATGAACATCGCCCGCCATGGCACTGGTCACTCCGCCCTCTATGTTGCAACCGTCGCCTACAATAACGCTGTAAAATATGCTAAAGAACGTATTCAAGGGAGACTCCTCAGCGATCTGAAGGGAGCGCGTGTTCCCATTATCAAGCATGAGGACGTGCGCAGGATGCTGCTGAATCAAAAAGCTATTCTCGAAGCCATGCGGGCATTGGTATTTACTGTTTGGTATTACGTAGACGTACTGATGTACAGCCCTGACGAAGAAGAAAGAAAATACGCCCAAAAACAGATTGACATCCTTAACCCACTGGCCAAAGCCTACTGCTCTGATGTAGCATGGGAACTGGTGGCAGACGCCATTCAGGTGTACGGTGGTTCCGGTTACATCGAGGACTATCCGGTTGCAAAACAAGCAAGGGATGTTAAAATCTATTCTATTTGGGAGGGCACAAACTACATTCAGGCAATGGATTTAATCGGCCGCAAATGGAGGATGGAAAATGGTCAATTGTTCGCTGGCTGGCTAGCAGAGCTGGGTGCCAACATTGAAAAGTACCAGGGAACCACAGGTTTGGAACAGGAATTTGCTTCCCTCCAGAAGGTATTCGGCCAGGTTAAGGAGATTTATAAAACAATCATCGAATATACAGGTAAGGATCTCCGTCTTGTAACCACATTTGCCACACGGGTCTTGCATGCCGTATCTATACTTTACTGTGGCTATTTGATGGCGGATCAGGCCAGAGTTGCTCTTGACAAACTCTCAGAACTAGGTGAAGTCAACAGTGAATCCACTTTCTATAAAGGGAAGGTAGTCAGTGCCAGATATTATATCAATAATGTCGTGCCCTTTATTGAAACGCTGGGTAGCATTATCAGAGGAGGGGACACTTCAGTCCTTGAGATTGCAGAAGAGGCATTTTAATATTTTATAAAACAGAAGCAGTAAAGTCCGGCTCTCTGGACCTTACTGCTTCTGTCAAATTAGCCGGGTGGGACTAAATAATTGAAAATAGATTACCTAACGATCCAGAACGTTTAATGAGTGAGGTTATCAGACTCTGGTGTCTGAGGAACTAACAGCTCCCTGTGCCGGCGCCCTAGGCACCGCGCTGTACGCCTACGAAAAATCAGCCGCAATTCGCCGGCTTGCGGACATGGAAACTAAATTAACAGGAAACAGGAGAATCTGATGTCAAGTATACATGATTGTAGACAGCAGTGGCACAGAGCGGAGCAATTCTCTTGGCAAAGGCTGACTTTGCCAACACCTTTCCCGGTCGGTCCGGTAAACGTGTACTTGTTGCAGGCCGAGCCGTTGACTCTGATTGACACCGGGCCAGACACCATGGAAGCGCGTAGCAGTCTGACCGCTGCCCTTAATGAGATCGGCTTTGCCCCAAAAGATATTGAGCAGGTTGTCATAACGCATGGCCACAGCGACCATGCCGGCCTGGCAGCCTGGTTTCAGGAAATGGGGGCGGATGTGTTACTGCACCCGCTGGAAGCGGAAAGGTTGTCAGGGCTCGACTTTTGGCCGACGCAAAGGGAGCACTTCCGGCAACTGAGTGTTCCTGAAAAACTGTTGGATGCGGCGCAAATTCTGAACCGACGGATGGCGGCATACCGGGGTGATTGCCTGGCGGGCCACCGGCCGCTGCAGGAGGGTGATACGCTGGAGTTTACAAGCTATTGCCTGTCGGTTCTGGCTGTGCCTGGTCACTGCGGCGGACATCTGGCCTTTTATCAGGAGAAAAGCGGGATGCTGCTGGCTGGCGACACACTGTTGAAAAAAATCAGTCCCTACCTACTGGTGGAAGTGCATCCTACGAGGCCCGAGGAAAGGTCCAGGAGTCTGAGCCAGTTTTTGTCAACCATGGATAGGCTGGAAAAACTACCTCTTAAGCTGGTTCTCACGGGCCATGGCGAACCGCTAGAAACACCTGAGGCGCGGATAGCCGAAATAAAAAGCCACCACAACCGTCGCTTGCAGCGTATCCGGGAAATCTTACAATCGCGCGGCTCATGCACTCCTTTCGAGTTGGCCTGCCAGCTTTACGGTCGTCTAAGCGGCTGGGACATGCTGCTGGCTGTTTCCGACGTCAGCGCTCGCCTAGACTGGCTTGTCGCCCACGGAGTCCTTGCAGAAACGGCTGATTACGCAGGCCGGCTGACCTATAAACCGCAATTTTAAGCATAGGTGGATTTGCAGGATGAATTACCAAAAATTGACTGTGGAAAAAGAGAACGGATACGTAGTATTCGCTATAGAATTAATTTTGTTTATAGTTTTAGTGTTGACAATCTACCGACTTAAGAGTTCCCGAGAGAGTACTAATGTTGAGAGGGGGATTGGGTATTGGCCAGTGAATTGCGCAAAAGAAATTTTGCTTTGGAGGTAAAGCCGGTGGGATATTATTTTGAAGATTATGAAATCGGCCAGGAGTTTATCAGTCCTGGCCGAACGATTACAGAACACGATGTGATGACATTTGCGGGGCTATCTGGCGACTATAACCAACTTCACACAAATACCGAGTTTTGCAGTCGGTCATTGTTCGGCAAACCAATTGCCCATGGACTGCTTGGCCTTTCGGTTGCAAGCGGCCTGCTTTCCCGCATTGGAGTTGCAGAAGGCACAACCATCGCTTTTTTGGGACTTAGCTGGGATTTTACCGGCCCCATCTTCTTTGGCGACACCGTGTGTGCCAGAGCCACAATCACGGAAAAGCGCAAAACTTCAAAAATGGATCGAGGTATCGTGATTCGGCAGGTTGAACTGATTAACCAGCGGGGCAATGTTGTGCAAAAAGGTGAAATGAAAACTATGGTAAAACGCAAGGCGGAGGAGTAGAAAGAGACGTTCGGTGATAAAGGTAGCAGTACCGCAAATGACCCAGGCCATTCAGTTATAAACCCCCTGCGGATCTTTCTTGTTTTTCTTCATCTTTTAAGACGCGCCGGAGAATTTTCCCAACATTGCTTTTTGGCAGTTCAGCTCTGAATTCGATTTCGCGCGGTACTTTGTAGCGAACCAGCCTTTCTTTGCAAAAATCAATTATTTCTTCGGCCGTCGCTGCCATGCCTTGCCGTAAAACGACAAAAGCTTTCACCACTTCGCCGTAGTGCAAGTGGGGGACACCGATGGTGGTAGCATCCAGCACCGAGGGGTACGCAAACAGAACTTCGTCAACTTCACGCGGGTAGATGTTGTAGCCGCCGGAAATAATCATATCCTTCTTGCGGTCGGTGATGTAGAAATACCCGTCTTCGTCCATTTTGGCGATATCGCCCGTATAAAGCCATCCGTCGCGCAGGCTGTTGTCAGTTTCCTCTGGTCGGTTCCAGTAGCCGATCATAACCTGCGGACCACTGATGATGAGCTCGCCTTCCTCGCCGATTGGCATTACTTTTGTGCCCGTCGTCAGGTCAACGATTTTACAGTCGGTATCGGGGAAAGGAAGACCGACGCTGCCGACTTTCCTAACACCGTTATAGGGATTGGAATGGGTTACAGGCGATGCTTCCGACAATCCGTATCCCTCGAGGAGTTTTGCGCCTGTGCGCTCCTGGAACAGGTTTTGAAGTTCAAGCGGCATCGGCGCCGCGCCGCTGTTGCAGACCTCAATGCAATTGACGTTGTATTTATCGGCTTCGGGGTGGTTGGCGATAGCGTTATAAATGGTAGGTACGGCGGGAAAGAGGGACGGACTGTACTGCTTGATGGCATTCAGGAGCATCTCTATGTCAAACAGCGGCAGCACGATAATCGTGTCGTTTGCGCTAAGGCCGGTGTTTAGACTGCAGGTCATGCCGTAAGAATGGAAGAAGGGTAGCACGCCGATGCTGTAAACCTGTTTGTCACTGTTTTTTTCCCGCCACTGGCTGAGATGTTCCTTAACTTGTGTGCAGTTGGCCACCAGGTTGAAATGGGTAAGCATTGCGCCTTTGGGGAAGCCTGTAGTGCCGCCTGTGTACTGGAAGACGGCGACATCTTCCTTTGGGGAAATCTGCACAGCGGGAGGGGACGGTTCGTATTTTTCCAGCAAATCATGGTACCAGGTAATTTCACCATCAACTTCAGTTCCTTTGAGACGGGAGATAATTATTTCCTGCAGGGCTCCCCTGTCCTTAGCCTGCCTGATGGTCGGGTGCACCGCATCTACGCCGAACAACAGCTTGGATTCGGAGTCCTTAATAAGGAATTCCAGTTCGCGGGGCGTATACAGCGGGTTGACCTGGGTTACAACAACGCCAAGCCGCATGGCTGCGTAGTAAGTATAGACAAATTCTGGGCAGTTCGGCATCATTAAAGCGATACGCTCGCCTTTTTTTATGCCGCGGTCAGCAATTGCCGTAGCAATCTTGTTAATATTTTCGAGCAGCTTACGGTAGGTGATTTCTTTGCCCAAAAATATAAGAGCGGTAGCATCCGAATTTTTAATGTTTTGTTCCAGATACTCATAAAGTGAAACTAATGGATAATCGAGGTTGTACCTGATTGTGTAGTTTTTTAGCCAAGGCCTGTTAGTGGTCATTTCTTCGTATCACCCTTCCCTGTTAAAATTGCCTGCAGTTAAGAATTTCCCAGGACTAGTGGTATGCTAAAATTCAAAACAAAAAAATATGCGCTGCAGGCAAAGCGGCATGATTATTGCATGTATCTGAAACATAAATCAAAAAGTACCTTTTTGGTCAACCACAACAGTGCTAATATATTTTCTACTTAGGCAAATATTTCACCTTCTTTCATAAATCAGTATTTTTGCTCTGTTTTCAATTAATACAAAAAAGTTAAACTCTTTAACGTAATGTTTTGATAATTAACAATGTTACTAAGATTTTACGCTGAAAACCCTCGAATACATCAAGCAAAGGTTAGGAGGTTTGCTAAGGAAATACAACTTTCATTTCACACAAATCGGCTCTTAAGAATCCCATGAAAATGGAAATGAACAAATCGCGAATTGTAATCTATGTTTTTGCAGTGGAATCAAGTTTAGGAGGCGGGATAAATGAAAATTGATGATGTAAAGAAATTATGTGTCATTGGCGCCGGGAACATGGGCCACCAGATTTCCCTGCAGTGCGCACTTTCCGGCTACTTGACGGTGTGCACCGATATCAGCCGGGAGCAACTTAACAAGGCGAGCAGTTTTGTGGAGCAATACCTGCCGGGCAGGGTGGCCAAAGGCAAGCTGACCCAGGAGCAGGCCGACCGTGCCAAAGCAAACATCAGTTTTACCACGGATCTTGAGGAAGCTGTAAGGGATGCCGACTTCGTTATCGAAGCTGCGACTGAGAAAATCAATACCAAAAGGGAACTGTTTAAAAAGCTGGACGAACTCTGCCAGCCACACACTATATTGGCGACTAACAGTTCCTACATTGTTAGCTCCAAGATTGCCGACGCCACCAACCGCCCCGCTAAAGTGTGCAACATGCACTTCTTTAACCCGGCGCTGGTTATGAAGTGCGTTGAGGTGGTAAAAGGGCCCCATACTTCGGATGAGACGGCGGAAATCACGATGGAACTCTCCAGAAGGCTGCAGAAAGTGCCTGTGCTTTTGCACAAAGAGGTCTACGGCTTCCTGGTGAACCGTATTCTCAAGGTCATCGCTGAAGAGGCGCTCTTCCTGTATGAAACCGGCGTAGCTTCCATTGAGGATATCGATAGTGCCGTGGTCAATGCGCTTGGCCACCCTATAGGGCCTTTCCGCCTGTTGGATCTGACCGGGATCGACCTTAGTTACCATGTGGGGATGGAGCGTTACATGGAGACAATGGATCCGGCCAAAAAACCCTCACCTACGATAGTAGAGAAATATGTCAAGGGCGAATGGGGACAGAAAGCCAGCAAAGGATTTTACACGTACGACAGGTAGAGTCATCGCCAAATTTCATTAAATCTGTTTCAGGCTGGACGCATACCCGCATTTTGCGGCGCTGCATCCAGCCTAGATCGACAGATTCGCTCTGTTCGAGCAGTTTTATTTGCGGGCGCGGAAGAGAAGAGATACCGACGGCGCGTTGGCATGGTGCATGGCGGGCATCCCTCCGGAGTTGCTCCATAGTTTTGACCTTAATTCGGAGTGGCCGGAGAATTTCAGCACCATGTGCGCGGCAAGGTTGGTAGCGCCGGGTTTCATCGAGATTGGTCTGACAGCAGAATCAAGGCGCAGGTTGAAGCTTTCCTTGAGGTAATAGATAATTCATTGTAGTCTACGCTTAATTTTAACTGAATGATGCCCGGGTGGAGGGAGGAAGTTAGAGGATGAAACATGATGTCGTGATAGTGAGTGCTGCTAGAACCGCGATAGGGCGATTTGGCGGTTCTCTGAGGACTGTCAATTCCGGGACTCTTGGAAGCATTGTCATAAAAGAAGTGATACAAAGGGCAGGTATTACCGCTGATTTGGTTGACGAGGTTATTCTGGGAGAGGTGCGCCAGTCTACAGAATCCTCAAACGTTTCGAGGGTAGCTGCTCTTCGCGCCGGTGTTCCCGAGAATGTACCTGCTTACACTGTGAACAGGTTATGCGCTTCATCAATGCAGGCCGTAGCGTGCGGAGCGCTACAGATAGTTTTTAATCATGCCGATGTGGTAATAGCAGGTGGCGTAGAAAACCTGAGCAGGACTCCTATTTACTTGCGCAATGCTAGGTTTGGCGAGGGCAAACCCGTACTGGTCGACTCAAATTTTGAAAACGGACAGCAACCCTCAGAAATTTACGGTGACGACTTGGGAATGGGCGCGACCGCAGAGAATGTGGCTGTGATGTATAACGTAAGTAGAGAGGATCAGGATGCTTTCGCCCTGGAAAGCCAACGCAGGGCAGCTGTAGCCATAGCTGACGGAAAATTTAATGAAGAAATTGTTACTGTCAAAGTCAGGGAAAAGAAAGAGACTTTGATATTAAATACGGACGAGCATCCGCGTCCGGACACCACAATTGAACAACTGAAAAAGCTTGCTCCTGCTTTCCGAAAAGATGGGTCTGTGACGGCCGGAAACGCCTGCGGGCGAAATGACGGCGGGGCGGCAATGCTTTTGATGTCGGCACAAAAGGCTATGTCTTTAGGCCTGAAGCCACTTGTCCGTATTGTTGACTGGTCCGTGGCCGGTGTATCTCCAGAGGTTATGGGAGTGGGACCTGTTTCTGCCATTAAGATCCTCTTGGAAAGGACCGGTTTGGCCCTTTCTGACATTGGACTGATCGAGCTTAACGAAGCCTTTGCTTCCCAGGCGCTTGCCGTTATAAGGCTGGCAGGTTTAGATCCGGCAATTGTGAATGTTAACGGCGGCGCTATTGCCCTTGGCCATCCGCTAGGCGCCACAGGGGCTCGCTTAATGACGACGCTGCTGTTTGAAATGATGCGCAGAAAGGAACAATTTGGTATGGCAACATTATGTGTCGGTGGAGGTCAGGGAATGGCAATAATTCTTGAATTGGTTTAGCATGTGGTTTCTTATGCTTGAGCATGATGGCAATTAGCAGTGTTTAAGTATAGCAGATGAAGAATGTGGAAGGGGCGTAATTATGGACTTTTTAATTTCAGACGAACTTAGGATGATTCAACTTACTGTAAGGGAATTTGTTGAAAAGGAAGTGTACCCCAGGGAAACCCTTATTGAGGACGGGGATTGTATACCTGATGAACTGATTGAAGCTGCACGAAAGGTAGGGCTGTTTGGGATCAGCATCCCTGATGAATATGGCGGACTTGGTCTTAGCATGGTTGGTAAGTGCATAGTAGGTGAAGAAATGGGCCGCGGTAGCGCTGGCTTTTCAGGCTATCATGGCGCACATGCGGGCATAGGGACTTCCGGTATCGTAATGGTTGGTTCGCACTACCTAAAAGCAAAATACCTGCCTGACATGGCTGAAGGCAAAAAGATCGGTGCTTTTGCCCTAACGGAACCTGATGCCGGTTCTGACGCTTCAAACCTTAAAACAACTGCTGTGAAGAAGGGTGATCGCTGGCTGCTAAATGGAGCCAAGCATTTTATCACAAACGGTCCAGAAGCGAACGTAATTACTGCGATGGCAGTAACAGACCCTTCCCGCGGCGCGCGAGGGATCTCGGCGTTCTTGATTGAAAATACCTTCCCAGGTTTCCGTGTTGGGACAGTGGAGAAGAAAATGGGCTTGAGGGGCTGTCACACTTCGGAGATTATTTTCGATGATTGCGAAGTCCCCGAGGAGAACCTTCTGGGCAAAGAAAATGAGGGTTTCATCACTGCACTCAGAATCCTTGCCAACGGGAGGGCCGGGCTGGCCTCAAGGTGCGTGGGCGCCTGCCTCCGTCTGATTGAGCACTCGCTTGATTATTCAGGCAAAAGAGTACAGTTTGGTAAACCTATTATCGAGAACCAGGCTATTCAGTGGATGCTGGCAGATATGGAAATGGAGACTCAGGCGGCTAGGGCCTTGACTTACCAGACAGCATGGAAAGTGGACCAGGGCATGAATATTATCAAAGACGCTGCCATGACCAAGCTGTTCGCCAGTGAAGTTTATAACCGCGTGGCCGACAAAGCGGTGCAGATACACGGTGGTATGGGGTATATGAAGGAAATGCCTATTGAAAGGGTTTACCGGGACGCGCGAATTACCCGCATCTACGAAGGCACTTCTGAAATCCAACGCATGGTGATCGCTGCTCAGATGATGAAAAAATGCTAGTATTGCAGCAGTAAAGTGCCTAGAGAAAAATTAAAGCAACTAGGCCGAAAAGAGGTGTGATGCTCGATTGCGAGTTTCCGAGAAAGTACTGCGAAAAAAAGAGGAGGATTGAAAAATGAGTTTAGAAATGGTGTTGACCGAAAAGATTGGACATGTACTGAAGTTGACTATGAACCGACCGGAAAAATTCAATGCCTTGAGCAGAGAGCTGCAGGACGCAATTAAGGATGCTCTTGAGGAGGCAAAAGAAGACAACGCTATTCGGGTAATTGTCTTAACTGGCGCGTCACTTGTCAGGCTCAAAGATGGTAAAGAAGAGGTCAGACATGCTTTTTCTGCCGGTTGGGATCTGTCCGAGGCAGGCAAAAAATTTCCTCACAACGTGACTTTGCCTGATTATGTCGCTACCTATAACAAACCAATCATAGCTATGGTTAAAGGTGTTGCTCTTGGCGGCGGATGTGAACTTGCACAAGCCTGCGATTTTATCTATGCCGCGGAAGTCGCCGTTTTCGGCCAACCTGAAATAGAACGCGGGTTTCTTCCAGGGTGGGGCGGTACCCAGCGACTGCCACGAAGAATAGGGTTGTCGATGGCGAAACGGTTGATCTTCACTGGGGAACATATTTCGGGCAAAGAGGCTGAGAGAATAGGTTTAGCAGACCAAGCGGTACCCCTAGAAAAACTGGAAGAAACGGTTTTGGATCTGGCTGAAAAGATTGCCGCCAAGGCGCCGTTGGCTATTAAGCGGATTAAATCAGTTATGGATAAAGGTATAGGGGTGGATTTGGCTACCGGTCTCAGACTGGAGCTTGAAGCGATAGAATATCTGAAAGACACGGAAGATTTTAGAGAAGGAGTCATGGCGTTCCTAGAGAAACGCGCACCGATCTGGAAGGGCAAATAGCTAAAATTTCATGAACAGAGATGGTTTGCCCGCAGAGGATGGATATATCTCAACGTTAAACTCCTAAACGCAGTGTTCGAATACTTTACTTCCCGGTCAAGCGAGTTATACCACAGGACAGGTAATTGCTGTGGTATAGCTGCAATACAACGTTGCTCAACCTGTCGGGTATATAGTTTTAAAAAAATTGCTATGAACAGGGAGGAAACTGCCGTGCAGAAAAAGCTGGTTTCGATTACACGATATGAAAAACCTTATCAATCAGTTAAGAAGGCTGTTACAGATTGCCGGGGACTCGACCACCTCCCGTCGGGAGCCCGCGTATTTATTAAACCGAATATTGTCTTTTGGTCAAAGTCTTGTGTTTTCCCAAAGTGGGGGGTAATCACAACCTCGCGTGTGATTGAGGATATTGTCGTGCTTTTAAAAGAATATGGCATTGAAGATATTACGATTGGAGAGGGGACGGTTGCCGGGCAAAGAGACAGGGAGACACAGGTCGATGCTTTTAAAAGACTAGGTTATGAAACACTAGGCCAGCGCTACGGGGTAAAGTATATTAATGTGATGGAGCGGACCTTTGAAAAGGTTGACCTAGGCGACGGTGTTTCATTAAAGTTTAATCAAGACATCCTAGAGAGCGACTTTGTGATTAATATTCCGGCTATGAAATCCCACAATCAGACTGTAGTCAGCCTTGGCATCAAAAATTTGAAAGGAACCATTGACGTCCAGTCGCGAAAGAATTGCCACAGTTCAACCCCTGAAAAAAATCTTGATTTTTACGTGTCAAAGCTGGCCGACAAAATGCCACCTATGCTGACACTGATTGATGGTATCTACACGCTGGCACGTGGTCCGGCTTTTGACGGCAGGATGAAGCGGAGCAACGTGCTGGTAGCGTCTGCTGATATCCTGTCCGCCGACATGGTCGGTGCCATGGTGCTCGGGCACAGTCCGGCAAATGTGCCGCATCTTGTCATGGCGGCAAAGAAACGGATGCGCCCTCTTGATCTGTCAGACATTGTGGTGGTGGGGGAAACGATTGAAGATGTGGAATCATTTCACGAGTGTGATTTTGAGTACAGCAGCACTGAAAACGGGGAGATGCCGGTTCCTTTGGCCAAGCAAGGAATCTCAGGACTTTTCTACCGCAAATTTGATAGCTCAATGTGTACCTACTGTTCAGCGCTAAACGGTGTGATTTTGGCTTCCATCAGATCCGCCTGGAAAGGTGAACCCTGGAATAACGTAGAAGTGTTGACGGGTAAAATTATGGAGCCTGCACCGGGTATGAGTGCCACCATCCTTGTGGGCAAGTGCATGTACAAAGCCAATAAAAACCACCCTAATATTCAGAAGATGCTTGCTGTGAAAGGCTGTCCGCCCAAACCGATGGATATCGTCAATGCGCTTACTGAAGCAGGCATTAAAGTCGACGGGTCAATATTCGCTCAGATTGACATCTTGCCCGGCTTTTTCATGGGACGCTACAAGGGTCAACCGGAATTTGACGAGTCATTTTACACGGTGGTATAAGGTTGGTTCTACTGTGAAATCCCTTCATTTTCCTCGGCAAGCATACTCGGTCGCTAGTTTCCGAGAAAGTAATACGCCTGAACGGAGGATACCGGATATGTTCAAAGTGCTGGTGACGTTGTTTATTGAAGACCGGGCACTGATCGAACAGCGAGAGAAGCTGTTACAGAAGTTTTTACCCGAGAGCATTGTAGTTGTTGTGGCAAATGAAGCTGAGCTACAACGGAACCTACATGATGTTGACATAATTGTATCCACCACCATGTTTCCTCTTGGCAGGGCGTACATGGAACGCGCCTTGCGCCTGCGCTTTATTCAGATTGCAGGTGTGGGGACAGACCATGTCGACTTGGAGGCGGCTAGCCAACAGGGGATTATTGTGGCGAATGTGGAAGGGGCAAACGCAGTCAGCGTTGCCGAACATGTTATAATGTCAGCGCTGGCTTTGCTAAGGAATCTGATCAATACCTCTGAGAGCATGAAAAACGGTGGATGGCCGTTTAGCGCCTGGGCTGATTCTTCCTGCGAGTTGGCGGGTAAAACGGTGGGAATTATCGGGATGGGATGCATAGGGCAAGAGGTGGCGAAACGTTTTTTGCCGTTTGATGTTTCCCTGCTTTATTATGCGAGACGCCAGCTTCAGCTAACAGAAATCTCCCTGCCGGGGAGGCAGGTGGATCTAGATGTCCTGCTGACCCGAAGTGATATTGTGACGTTACACCTGCCGCTTGCCCCTGAAACCGGCAACATCTTGGGGCGGGAACAACTTTATCGGATGAAGAAAGGGTCCTTTTTGATTAACACGAGCCGAGCGGGCCTAGTAAATGAGGACGCTCTCTTAGATGCTCTTGGCGATCATTTGGGTGGGGCGGCGCTGGACGTCTTTCATCAAGAGCCTTTGCCAGCCGAAAGTCCTGTGCGCAAATTGGCCAATGTTCTACTCACCCCTCATGGCGCGGGAGTTACTATAGAGGCACAAAACCGTATCGGCCAAGGCGCTATGCTAAACGTCAGGCGGTTCATCGCGGGTGACCAGCTCGCCGATTTAAAAGTAGCTGGTCGGAGATGAACAAATCTTGTAACTATGTAAAATAATTATTTATCTAACGGAGGTAAAAAAATGCTGATTGAGTACAACGGCAAAAAACCCCAGGTTTCGGAGAAGGCCTTTTTGGCGGATGACGCCACTTTGATAGGCGATTGTGTAGTGGAGGAAGGAGCCAGCATCTGGTTTGGTGCTCGTCTGCGCGGGGATTTTGGCAAAATCGTGATTGGCGCCTGCAGCAGTATTCAGGACAACGCCGTAATCCATGTGTTGCCTGGCGGCGCAACAATTGTGGAGGAGCATGTTACTGTAGCGCATGGCGCGGTGCTGCACAACTGCACCATAAAAAGGGGCAGTGTGGTCGGAATGAACGCCGTGGTGATGGATAATGCCGTTGTCGGGGAACAGGCGATGATTGCCGCCGGCAGCGTTGTTGCCAGCGGAACAGAAATACCTGCCCGCCACCTAGCGGCCGGCACTCCGGCAGTAGTTAAAAAAGAGCTGTCCGGGCAAGCGCTGTGGTGGGTGGAGGCCAGCTCCGCCGCCTATGTCCAGTTGGCGGAAAGCTACCTGGAGCAGGGGGTCGGGCAGGTCCGGAGTGGATAGACGATTAACAATGCTAGGCACAAAAAACTTATCGGGGCGTTCATATATTTGACAACGCGGAGAACTGTTAAACATTTGAACATGATCCGGTTGGAACTGTAGGTGCGCCTAGATTGTTGCAAAATTAATTATCTTAACTGTACTTGCCTTTACCACATTCAGAAACGACTTGATGACTCGTTCTGCATTATGTGGTGGCTTGTTTTCTGGCTTCCTGGCATGCTTCTTGCAACATCTTTAAGTTAGGGTAATATTCTTGAATAAGCAAGAAGGATAAATGTCTGACAAAGAGAATATTGTCAATAGTCAGAATATTTACAAAACAGATAAAAGAAGGAGGGGTGGCAGTAGTCTTTATTGATACTAGCGTTTATAAATAAACAGAAGGAGTGACGAAAATGAAAAAAGGAACAGCAACCAAAATTAAACGGCTTAGCTTGCTGATGGTTGTCACGCTTGTGCTGTCAGTGGTCTTTCCCAGTCTGGTTATGGCCGCCACAGCGCCAGCGCCGATCCGGGTAACCATCGATGGGGGGGCGCTTACGCTGGATGTGGCGCCTCAACTGGTCGGTGGACGTGTCATGGTTCCTTACCGTGTTATTGCAGAACGGCTGGGGGGCATGGTTGGTTGGAACGCCCAAACTAGGGTCGTAACAGTTACCAAAGGTAATGACGTCATCCGCCTGACCGTTGGGCAGACAACTGCCACTGTCAGGGGCAGGAACGTAACTCTGGATGTGGCGCCCAGGTTGGTGGGCGGACGCGTGCTAGTGCCTTTGCGCTTTTTGGGCGAGGGGCTCGGCGCCCAAGTTGAGTGGCTTAGCGCCGCAAGGGCGGTGGCACTGAGAACCACGACCACTGCAGTGGGGACTCAAGGGCCTCCCATCCGTGTCGGTATTGTCGGACCGATGGCCTTCATATCAGGAGAGCATATGTGGCATGGGGCAGTAATGGCGTCTGAGGAAATTAACAGGGCTGGCGGTGTCACCGTTGGTAATGTCAGAAGGCCCATTCAACTGGTCAGGGTAGATAGCAATGAGTTGCTCAGCGTACCGGACGCGGCCAGTGCCGTGGAGCGGGCCATTACCCGCGACAGGGTTGATTTCTTGGTCGGAGGAGTGCGCACCGAAGCCGTGCTGGCCATGCAAGATGTAATTTCCGAGCACCGGCGGATGTTTCTTGGGGTTGGTGCCGCGCATACCGTCCTTACTCAGCGAGTTGCCGATAATTATGAAAAATACAAGTATTTCTTCCGGGTCAGTCCGCTTAGTACTGATTATCTTGGTCGGCTGGTCTTCATGCAGTTGGGTGATGTGGCGACTGCGGTGCGCAGAGAGCTAGGCGTAACCAGGCCACGCGTTGCCATTGTCGCCGAACGAGCTGCTTGGGCTGATGGTCTTGTGGCAGCATTCCAGGAGCGACTTCCGGGAATGGGGATGGAAGTTGTTGGTACCTGGCGCCCTACTGCTACAGCTACCGACACGACGGCAGAGTTGGCGGCGGTTCGTGCCGCGGGGGCACAAATCATTATCCAGGTTTTTGTAGGTCCTGTAGGTACGGTTTTTGCTAGGCAGTGGGCAGATATGCAAGTGCCGGCTGCGCTAGCGGGGATTAATACAGACGCTCAGGGAGGCCGTTTCTGGCAAGCAACCGGTGGCAGAGCCAACTATGTCGCAACGATGGCCACCTTGGGTAGAATACCTCTCTCTGGGAGCACCATCCCGTTCTTTGACACTTTTATGCGACGCCACAACAATGAAGTTCCTCTTTTTACCGCTTCAGGCGCACATAACGCCCTGTATTTATTGAAGGGTGCAATTGAACGAGCACGGACAATTTCCGTGAACGAAGTGATTGAAGAGATGAAAAAGACTGACTTCTCAGGGCTCAGCGGACAGATTGTTTTCAGCGAGCGACATGATTTAAGGTTTGGCCCTGGTTTTGTGATGTCTGTCGCACTCCAGTGGCAAGATGGAAAAATTGAAACTTATTGGCCAACCGGTTTTGGCGGTACAGTGCCGTACCGTCTGCCCTCATGGATGATACCAAGGAGGTAATAGGAGACATGGGGCGGTGAAAAGAACCGTTTGTGCGGGAGTGCCAATCCGGAGTATTTTCACCGCCATGTTTATTTTGCGATATGTCTTTTCCGTGGAAAGGTGTGAGGAAATTGTGGCAGCTAATCTTGATTAACGGCTTAATTATCGGAGGGCATTACGCCTTGCTCGCTTTGGGCTTTTCTCTGATTCTAGGAGTGGCCCGTGTGCTGAATTTGGCTCACCCTGCTTTTTATATGCTGAGTGCTTTTACTATTTACTATTTGAGCCAGGTGTTAGAGTTGAGTTTGCCGGCGACTTATATCCTCACCTTGCTATTTATGGTCAGTCTGGGCATTGCTGTTTATCAATTAATACTTGCCCCGGTACGGGCGCAAACCTCTACCGTACTGATTCTCGGCCTGGTGCTCGGTATTGCGGCCCAGGAGTTGATGCTGATTATTTTCGGCGGGCAATTCCGCTCCCTTGTTAGGCTTGCTCCGGGGACTCTGCAGCTCGGTGATGCCGTTATCAGTAACCAGCATCTTCTGGCGCTTTGTGCTGTATTGCTGTCTCTGCTAGGCGTTTGGTTTCTTTTGTTTAAAAGCAAGTTCGGCATACCTATCAGGGCGGTGGCTCAGGACCGGGAAGTGGCTAACCTGATGGGGATACCGGAGAGTCGGATTGCTATCTTAACGATGGCGGTTTCCGTAGGCTTGGCTGTGATAGCAGCGTCAATGGTGGCTCCTCTTGGCGTCATTGATCCGTTGATGTGGCTTCATCCGCTGGTTATAGTCCTGACTGCTGTCATCCTGGGAGGCCTTGGTAGTATCAAGGGCAGTGTCATTAGTGCCTTCATGTTGGCCTTTATTGAAGTAAGTCTGGTTTTTCTTGTTCCCGGGGCAGCTTTTTTACGCGGTACTGTCTCCATGATTGTGATGTTGGCGGTGCTGATGTTCAAGCCGGAAGGGTTATACGGTGTATTCATGGAAGGAGAAAGGTAGGTGAAATGAGTGTTTGCATATTTAACCCGTAAACTTTGGCGCGATTTTCAAGGGGAAATTCTGGCTTTGCCGACTAGGACAATTATGTTTGTGGCAGCTTTGGCGTTGCTGTTGCTGCCGCTGGTTACGGATGACGCCTACCTGATGCGCATCTTTGCTACGGCTGCAATTTTTGCTGTTTACGCGGCAAGTTGGGACTTGCTGGTAGGTTTTTCTGGGCAGACTACCCTCGGACACTCCCTGTTTTTCGGTGTTGCTGCTTACACGTCTGCTTTGTTGAACCTGCGCCTTGGCTTTCCCCCGTTTCTGACGATACCGGCAGGAGCCCTGGTGGCTGTGCTGGCCGGCTTGCTCCTTTCCCTGCCGGCACTGAGGGTGAGGGGTCCGTATTTTAGTTTGGCTAGCTTGGCTATGCCAGTTATCCTAATGGGCTTAATCTTTAGCTTTCCGGGATTTACCGGCGGTGAAATGGGCCTTTCCGGTATCACTCGCTTGTCAGGCACGCGTACGGGGGAATATTACATTCTTGTAATATCAATGTTTGTGCTGACGCTGTTGATGTGGAAGATTGCCACTTCAAGAACCGCGTTGATTTTCCACGCTATCCGGGAAGACGAGATCGTGGTGCGTGTTTCCGGGATAAATACCACCTATTATAAAATGTTGGTTTTTTGTTGTAGCGGTTTTTTTGCCGGGTTCGCCGGCAGCCTATACGCCCATTTTTTAAGGGTTGTTGGTCCATCAACCCTAGATATAATGATGTCATTACAGGTCATCATCTGGGGGATCTTTGGCGGTGTGGTCACAATCTATGGTCCGGTTATCGGGGTATTTATACTGTATCCTTTGCTGGAATATTTGCGTATAATTCCTGATTGGCGGATGCTAATTTTTACCGGCATTGTCGTTGTTACGCTGCGCTTTATGCCGGAAGGGATTTCCAACAGGGCACAGGATCTTTTGGAGCGTCAGTGCCCACGCTGCAAGGAGCGTAATATCTTTCTTCGGAAAGAGTGCAGGATATGTTGTACGGACATAGGGACGTGCAGTCGGGCAGACAGGACATTAAACTAAATTGAGGTGGAAAGATGATGGAAGCATATCTGAGCAAACCCTGGCTGACCAGTTACGATACAGGTGTACTGGCAACAGTGGATGTTCCGGGAGACTCTATCCCGCAGGTTTTTAAAATGATTGTCGAACAATACCCTGATAAACTCGCCATTGTATTTTATGGCAAGCAGCTTACTTATCGGGAACTACTGCAGCAGGTGGACATGCTGGCCTCCTCCCTCTCCGCCATGGGGATCGGCAAGGGGGATGTGGTTGCTCTCTATGTGTTAAACAGCCCACAATACATCATTACGTATCTGGCCGTGCTGACTGCCGGTGCAGCGGTGACGCCGGTCAGCCCAGTCTTTACTAGCCATGAATTAAAATATCAACTGCAGGATAGCGGGGCAAGAGCAATTCTTTGCCAGGACATTCTATACGACAACCTAGATAAGACGGGACTTAAACTGGACAAAGTCATCGTTACCGGCGTGGAAGAGTACCTTCCTACGGTCCGCAAACTGCTTGGCAAGTCGATGTTGAAGAAGTTTGCATTGGAGATGAACTTACCCACCCCATCCATCCCGAAGGAGAAAAATATATGCTGGTTTCAAGAATTGCTAAAGCCTGCAAAGGTAACCGTTTTACCTGCTCAGATAGACGCACAGTGTGACTTGGCTTCCATTTCTTACTCTGGCGGCACCACAGGCCCTCCGAAAGGCGTGATGCTGAGTCATGCGCAACTCCTGTCCACCGCCGCGATGATTCATGCTTATTACCCTAATTCTGTCAAGGGGCAGGAGGTTTATCCAGCTTACCTGCCGTTGTATCATGCCTATGGACAGATGGCTGTTATGGTCGGCGGATTATTACATGCTGCCACTTTAATTGTTTTTACCACGCCGGCTATAGACGACATCCTGGATGCTGTAGAACGTTATCAGGCGACCGTTTTCTTTGGGGTACCCACGATGTACGAGTTTCTTAAGGAATACGACAAGACAAGCAGGGTTAACTGGCGGCGGTTTAGGTTAATCCTGTGCGGTGCTGACACCTTGCAGGAGCGGACGATTACTGACTGGGAAAGGCGTACCGGTTCTCATATCATCGAAGGGTACGGCCAGACGGAAGGTGGCGGTGTTTCCCTGGGACACCCGCAGAACAAACCGAAAATGGGCAGCATCGGTATACCGCTGCCCAACATCACAGCAGCTATTGCAGATCCGGATGATCCTCACCGCTTCCTACCAGTCGGCGAAGTGGGGGAGATCATCGTCCGAGGGCCGAACGTGATGCTTGGTTATTGGAACAAACCGGAGGCCACAGCTGAAGTTTTGGTGGAAATTAACGGGGAGCGCTGGCTGCGGACGGGTGACCTTGGGAAGATGGACAAAGAGGGTTACTTCTATTTTGTTGATCGTAAGCGCGATTTGATCAAATTTAAAGGATATTCCGTTTTTGCCCGCGATGTGGAGGATGTTTTGTACCAGCACCCGCAGGTCAAGGCTGCTGGGGTGATTGGCGTGCCGGATCCTCGTGTGGGACAGCTCATTAAGGCTAATATCGTGTTGCAGCCAGAAGCGCGCGGCAAAGTTTCTGAAGAGGAAATTATTCAGTTTTGCACGGAGAGGCTTTCTTTTTACAAAGTTCCCAAGATTGTCGAATTTAGAGGGGAGCTACCTAAAACGGACGTAGGCAAAGTATCGCGCCGGGAGTTGCGTGAAGAGGAGGAGGCATGAGGTCATGGCTGAGGACTTTTTGCAGGTAGAGCGACTGTGCAAACGCTTTGGCGGGTTACACGCCGTCCGTGATGTCAGCTTTAACGTCGGGCGGCACGAAATAGTGGGATTGATCGGTCCGAACGGTGCCGGGAAAACTACCTTGGTACGGCTATTGTTAGGTATTATCCGGGCTGACTCGGGACGAGTAATCTTTAATGGGCAAAATCTGATTGGCAAAAAAACTTGGGAAATAGTAAGCCAAGGCTTGGCTCTTACTTTTCAAAATGCACGCCCCTTTGCCCGTCTGCCAGTTATTGCCAACGTTATGGTTTCGTGCCTTTCTCCCCGGGCTTCCAAACGTGGCGAGTGGGTGAAAAAGATTGAATCGCGGGCAATGGACGCTTTGGAATTTGCCGGTATTGCCGATATGGCGAGAGAGCCTGCCTCTTGCCTTTCTCAAGGCGATCTGAAGCGACTGGAGGTAGCCCGGGCCGTTGCCTGTGAACCAGATCTGTTGATTCTTGACGAGCCATTCGGCGGGTTAAGCCCTACCGAGACCAGTCTGATGGCCAAATCATTGCGTAGACTCCATAAAGGCGGGCGGTTTGGACGGTTGCATAGTGAAGGGCCGGCCATGATTATTATTGAACATAAACTGTCTGAGTTGATGAAAATTGTGGACAGGGTGATAGTGATTAACTTTGGAGAAATATTGGCTGTCGGCACACCGGAGGAGATTATCGCCAATCCTCAGGTAATAGAGGCGTACATTGGCAAGGAGGTCGTCTGAAATGTTGCTGGAAGTAAAGAATTTATCGGTCAGCTACGATATGGCGACCATTTTGAGCGGCGTCAGTATTAATGTGCAGGAAGGTGAACTTGTTGGTTTGGTCGGCCCTAACGGGGCCGGCAAGACGACTTTGCTGCGGGCGATTACTGGCTTGGTTAAATGGGAAAAGGACAACAGGCGCGGACAGCGGTTGGGGAAAATCACTCTAGAAGGGCAAGTCAGCTTTAATGGGGAGCAGATCAATAACCTGTCCGCTGATCAAATCGCACGCCGTGGCCTGGTGCATTGTCCTGAACGCCGAAGACCTTTTAAGGAAATGACGGTTTATGAAAATATCCTGGCCGGCGGATATCTCCTCAAAAAGAACAGCCTGGAGTTTAATCGTTTACTGGATGAGGTTTATTCTCTTTTCCCCATCCTTAAAGACAGGGGAAGGCAGATTTCGGCCACGCTTTCTGGCGGAGAACAGCAGATGTTGGCCATTGCCAGGTCACTGATGGGCAAACCAAAGTTGCTATGTATTGATGAGCCGTCTGTGGGGCTGGCGCCGATTGTCAAACGGGAACTGTTTGAGCGCATCGCGGTGGTGGCACGTTCCGGTATTACTGTTTTGCTAGTGGAGCAGGATGTGGCAATGACCTTTGCTATGTCTAACCGTAACTATGTGTTGTCGCACGGCAGGCTAGTCAACGAAGGGACGAGCCAGGAACTGTTGCAGGATGAAGATCTCCGCAAGTCCTACTTGGGGCTGTAAGCCGAATAGACCGCGGTATATTCGGCAAGGAGTTTAATAGTGCCTTTGATTTTTTACTCTTATGATTGGCTGATTTCACTGCATAAAGTAGATTTCCTAATTGGATAGAGGTGGCAAAATGTCAGATATAAGGTGGCAAACTTTACAGGACTCTCCGTACTGGCAGTTGCTTGGCATGAAGGTTGAGTACGCCGCGCCCAACTCCGCCCGACTTTTTATGTTTTGCGGTAATGAGTTGCTACAGCTTTTTGGGCAGATGCACGGCGGTGCAATTGCTTCACTGATAGACTCGTCGGTGGCGGTAGCACTTACCTTGACGCTCTACCCGAAAGAAAGAGCAACGACGGTTGAACTGAAGGTTAATTACCTAGAGCCGGTTCGAGCCGGAAAAATCTATGCAGAGAGTAAGATTGTCAAAAGAGGAAAAAAAATCATTGTCGGTACAACCGAGGTCACAGACCAGGATGGCCGATTGGTGGCTATCGGCACAGTGACCTATATGGTATTAAACACAGGATAAAGTACGGTATTGTAAATCAGGCGCTATATTCCAAAAAATTAGGAAGGAGTGATTGTTGTGGAATTGAAAGCAATATTGGAGCAGCGACGGAGCATCCGCCTTTTTCGGCCGGATCCGCTGCCGCCGGGTACAATAGAGGAACTGCTGGTAGCCGCCCGCCTTGCGCCATCCGGCACGAACCTGCAGCCTTGGCGGTTTCTTGCCGTTGTCAGTGAAGAAAAACGTCAGGCACTGACGGCCTGTACTTTTAACGTTAATTTTATTGCCCAGGCACCGCTGACCATGGTTTGCTGCGTTGATCGCTCCGCAACAGGCGCGCGCCCGGAGCGCCTGCGGGAGCTTGCCGCCGCCGGTGCGTTCGCCGGTACCGACCTGGAAAAGATCGATCTCAGCGAGTACCGGAAAAATAAGTCGCGTGACGAGGCGGCTGAGCTTGCTTACCTGAATCTGAACGTGGCAATTGCCGTGCAGCAGATGGTTCTGCGCGGTGTTGACCTAGGACTGGGTAGCTGTTGGGTGATGTTGTTCAGTCAAGCAAAGGTAAAAGAGGTGTTGGCACTGCCGGAGGACCTGTTTGTCACGGCTTTGGTACCGTTTGGCTATCCGGCCCAGGATCCGCCACCTCGGCCTAGACTTGACACTAAGGACATCTTTTTTGGCGAAGTATGAGAAAAGGTCGCCGCAACGTGTCTCTAACATATGTTGAAAGAGGTACAAGGTTATGAATTCGGAAGTCCGGGGCTTTTTGGAGAAACATGATTTACTGGGCTGTATCCAGTGTGGGAGATGTACGGGAGGCTGCCCGGTGGCGGCACGTACTGACCTGAATGTCAGGCGTGTAATTTATGAGTCTATAGACGAAAAGATGTTAGATAAAATATCAAAGTTGCCGCACATCTGGGACTGCACCACCTGCAGCACATGTGCGGTTAGGTGCCCGAAAGGGCTTAAGCCGTTGGAAGTGCTGATAGGTTTGCGGGAAGTGTTAGTGGAAAGCGGCATGGTTCAGTCTACTGTTCGCGATGCCCTGGAAAGCGTGTTCCAGGAAGGAAACCCTTGGAAGAAGCCGAGGGCTACTCGCTTAGACTGGGCCGAGGGACTTGAAGTTAAGATTGCCGTACCAGGAGAAAAGGTTGAAAATCTTATTTTTATTTGCTGCACGGTCGCCTACGACCCAAAACTTCAGGATATTGCCCGGAACTTGGTTAAAGTTTTAAACAAGGCAGAGGTTGACTACGGTTTGGTCGGAGATAGTGAAATGTGCTGTTCAAGTGAGGTGTACAGTTTAGGAGAAGCTGGTTTATTCGAGATGATGGTGGAAGATAACACCAAGCTGCTAAACAGCTTTGCAGTCAACAGGATGGTAACTATATCTCCGCATTGTTATTCAACCTTCAAAAACCAGCACCCTCTGTTGAAAATGGAAAGTGTACATTATACGCAACTTTTATCTAAGTTGCTGGCGGAGGGCAAACTGGAGTTGACAAAAGGGGTTAACAGAAAGGTTGTCTTTCACGACCCTTGTTATTTAGGCAAAAAGAATAGTGTCTTTGAGGAGCCGCGCTTTATTTTGAAGCAGGTTCCCGGTATGGAAATTCTGGAATTCGCGCGTAAAAGGGAAAGAAGCCTTTGTTGTGAAGGCGGCGGCGGGAAAATGTGGGTGGAAACCGAATCGCTTAAGGAACGCTTGGCGGAAAACAGAATTAAGGATGCCCGGGCGTTGGGTGCAGACGTGTTAGCAGTTGCCTGCCCTTTCTGCATTTTGACTTTGGATGATGCTCTGAAGGCAAAAGGTCTCGAAGAGGAGATGAAGGTAGTTGACATCCTGGAAATTCTAAATGAAGCCGTCGGGTAGGTCTTCCTGCTACTGGAAGCTTATCATATTGCTAGTTTCGGGAGGTGCAGTCAGTATGAAAATGTTTGTGTGCATAAAGAGAGTCCCCGATACCTCGGAAGCGGATGTGAAAATTGATCAAACGGGAAAGAACGTTGATAGCAGCAGATTTTCTTTCGGTATTAATGATGCTGATAATTACGCGGTGGAAGAAGCAGTGCTAATCAAGGAGAGAAGAGGCGGGGAAATTAAATTTCTCTGTATAGGTCCTAAGGACTCGGATGTGGTTATCCGCATGTCATTGGCCAAAGGCGGAGAAAGCGCTGTCCGGATTGAGGATCCACGTATCAACCAGAAAGATCCGTTGCAAGTAGCCAAGGTGTTGGCTGCAGCAATTAAAAAAGAACAATTCGACCTAGTGATGACAGGTTGTATGTCCGGTGACGACAGCAACATGTCGGTAGGCGTAGCTTTGGCCGAGGAACTGGGAGTGCCTCATGCTGCAATGGTGAAAAACGTGGAAATACTGGACGGTAAGGTTAGAGTAAAACGTGAACTGGAAGGCGGTCTGTCTGAAGTGGTGGAAATGTTTTTGCCAGCCGTAATCACCATTCAGACAGGCATAAATGTGCCTCGCTATGCACCGATCCGTGGAATCCGGGAAGCGCAGAAAAAGGAACTTAATGTGCTAAAACTGGAAGATCTTGGTTTGGCTGAAGAGGAAGTAAACGAGGCCGGTTCAGGCGTGGAACTGTTGAAACTGTATGTCCCTGTGGTTGCTTCAAGCGCTGAAATGATCGAAGGAACACCTGAGGAAAAAGCAGAAATCATAGCTGTTAAAATGGTGAAGGGGGGTCTGCTGTAATGGGTGACATTTTTGTCTTGGCCGAGCACCGTCGTGGAGAATTGCGCGAGGTAAGCCTGGAAATGTTGGCTGCTGCCTCTGCAGTGGCGCCCCAGTTGGGGTGTAAGATCACAACAATCCTGCTTGGTAGCGGGGTCGATTCTTTTGCGGAAAAACTGGCTGGTTACAGCGATAAAGTTCTTTATGTAGACGACCCTCTTTTTGCTGAATATAACTCAGAGAAATACCAGCTGGCGTTGTCTGACTTGATAGGCCGGTATCAGCCGGAAACGATGATGGTCGCTCACACCACGCAGGGTGTGGATATGGCACCTGCCTTGGCCGTGGAACTGAAGATGCCTTTTGTGGCCGATGTGTTAGGGTTGAACTTAGAAGGAGGTAAGTTGCAGCCGGTAAGGACGTACTACCAGGGTAAAATAAATGCAAATTTTGCCTTTAAAGGGAAACCTCCTTATCTGATTACCGTCAGGGAATCTTCCTTCAACGTAGGGGATCCGACGAAGTTTGGGACAGTCGAAAAAATACCCAACCCGCTGAAGGAAGACGTTCAGTACCGCAAGTTTGTAGAGTATATTGAAGCTGTTGTAGGTGATGTGGATATCAGCCAGGCGGAAATCTTGGTAGGCATCGGCCGCGGTCTAAGAGAAGAAAAGAATTTGCCGATGATCGAGGATTTGGCTAATGCCATTAACGCGGTTATTGCCGGTTCGCGCGCCGCCATCGACGCTGGTTGGCTGCCCCATGACCGCCAGGTCGGCACCTCCGGGAAGAATGTAAAACCTAAAGTTTACATTGCCATTGGGATATCAGGCGCCTTTCAGCACCTGGCCAGCATGAAAGCCGCCAAAACCATCATTGCCATTAACAAGGACCCGAATGCACCTATTTTTACAGTGGCTGACTATGCCATAGTCGACGACCTCTTTAAAGTGGTTCCCAAGCTGACAGAAAAACTCAAGGAATTAAGGGCATAGGAGACAGCATTGCTATTGTCGCCTGACTGCAGCTAATTGGAGGATTAAAATGTGTTATGAGCAGTAAACCGAAAATCGGTGTTTATATCTGCCATTGCGGGGTCAATATCGCTAAGACGGTGGATGTAGAGGAACTGACCAGGTATGCGGTCAGACTTCCAAATGTCAGAGTGGCACGTGACTATTCCTATATGTGTTCAGACCCCGGTCAGCTGATGATCAGGGAGGACATCAGGAAGAGCGGATTAAACCGGGTTGTGGTCGCCTCCTGCTCACCCCGTATGCACGAACTGACTTTTCGCAAAGCTCTGCTAGAAGCTGGTCTGAATCCTTACTATTTAGAGATAGCTAATATCAGGGAACACTGTTCCTGGGTACACAAGGATAAGCAGGAGGCGACTGCCAAGGCTAAGAAACTGCTGCAGGCCGCTGTGGCTAAAGTACGGTTTCTTGAGCCCCTGCAAGAAAAGGAAGTTGATGTCGAAGCGGCGGCATTGATTATCGGCGGCGGTATCGCCGGAATTCAGGCCTCCCTTGATATTGCCAATGCCGGTTTTAAAGTATATTTGGTGGAAAAAACATCTTCTATCGGAGGCAGGATGTCCCAACTGGATAAAACATTTCCAACCCTGGACTGCTCTGCCTGTATCCTGACTCCGAAGATGGTGGATGTGGCAAGTCATCCCAACATCACCCTCCTGGCTTACTCGCAGGTGGAAAGCATCAGCGGTTATGTAGGGAATTTCCAGGTAAAAGTGCGTAAAAAGGCCCGGTATGTTGATTTTAACAAATGTACAGGCTGTGGACTATGCGCGGAGGAATGCCGGCTGGCTAACCGCGTAAAAAGTGAATTTAACATGGGGATGAGCAACCGCTCCGCTGTGTATCTGCCTTTTCCGCAGGCTGTTCCTGCCAAGTATACTGTCGATCCGCAAAGTTGCCTGTACCTGACTAAGGGTAAATGCGGGAAATCGCCGAAATGCGCTGATGCCTGTCCGGCCGGGGCTATCGATTTTGAACAAAAAGATGAGCTCGTAGAATTTAAAGCCGGTACAATCATCGTAGCGACTGGTTTTGATGTCTTTGATGCCGCGCGAAAGCCGGAATACGGTTACAGTGATTATGAAAACGTACTTACCGGCCTGGAAATGGAGCGTATTATTTCTGCCTCCGGTCCCACGGGCGGCAAGCTGGTTCTTGGCAAAGGGGACGGGGAATACGTTCCAAAAGAAATAGCCTTTATCAAATGCGTTGGTTCCCGGGACAAGAGTACCGGAAACGAGTACTGCTCCCGGGTCTGCTGTATGTATATCGCCAAACTGGCTCACCTGGTAAAAGATAAAATCCCGGAAGCCAACGTCAGGATTTATTACATGGATGTGCGTGCCTTCGGTAAGGGGTTTGAGGAGTTTTATGACAGAGTGCGCCGCGAGGGCGTCCGCTATATCCGCGGAAACCCCTCGGAGATCTACAGGAGAAACGGCAAACTTGTAATTATGGTGGAAGACACCTTAACGGCTAAGCCGCTGGAAGACGAGGTCGACATGGTGGTGCTAGGTGTTGGCCTGGAGCCACGCCGGGACGCCAGAGAAGTGATAGACTTGTTGAGGCTGTCGCAGTCGGCAGACCGCTTCTTCCTGGAGGCGCACCCAAAGCTGGCGCCTGTGGATACAGCTACTGAGGGAGTATTCCTTGCCGGTTGTGCTCAGGGTCCTAAGGACATTCCGGATACTGTAGCCCAGGCAAAGGGAGCGGCATCATCCGCCCTTGTGCTTCTATCCAGCGGGAAAGTAAAAGTACAGGCTCAGATATCGTGGGTGAACGAGGCAACCTGCCGTGGCTGCGGTTACTGTGCTGAGATTTGTCCCTATACGGCCATTGAAATGGTGCCGGTCAACAAGATGGGCCACCAGGTGACTGTAGCCCGGGTCAATGAGGCGCTCTGCAAAGGTTGTGGAGCTTGTGCCGCAGGCTGCCTCTCGGGCTCAGTCCAGCAAAAGTCTTTTATGGACAGCCAGATTCTGCCGCAAATAGCAGCGTTGGGGGGTAAGTCATGAGTGAGAACTTCGAACCTAATGTAGTCGCCTTTCTGTGCAACTGGTGTTCCTATGCCGGTGCGGACCTTGCCGGTACCAGCAGGATTGAGTATCCCCCGAACCTCAACGTAATCAGGGTTATGTGTTCCGGCAGGGTTAACCCGATGTTTGTAGTTAATGCCTTGCAACAGGGTGCTGACGGAGTCTTGGTTTCGGGCTGTCATCCCGGTGACTGTCACTACATGGAAGGCAATTTTTTGGCCCGCCGCAGGTTTGCTCTGATGAGAGAGCTGTTGAATTTCGTGGGAGTGGATGAACGCCGTTTTAATATGAGCTGGGTTTCCGCGTCTGAAGGCGCAAAATGGAAAGACGTGGTAACGGGAGTGGTTAACAATCTGCAAGAGGCCGGTCCCTTTACAGAATTTCCTAGGAAGAAGATCGATTGGTAGAAGGAGGGAAAGTAATTGCTTGACCTTGACAAGCTAAGGGCCTTAGCCAAAGAAACCATCTCCCGCGATGATATTAAGTACCTGATCGGTTGGAGGCAGGGTACTTACGGCTTTCGTACCTCGCCCCACTTTGTCGGCAATCTGGAAGATGCGGAGCAGTTAATTTTTTCACCGCTTTGCAGCTCCAACTTGGCTACCTATCTCACCTTGGCTGAAAAACGGCCTGTTCCCCGCGGTGCTCAACCGGATACGCGCAGAGTGGCGATTATGGTAAAAGGCTGTGACAGCCGGGCGGTAGTGCAGCAACTGGTTGAGCAAGGAATTAAAAGAGAGAGCGTTTATGTAATCGGCTGCCCTTGTGAAGGGATCATTGATCGTAGGAAGTTGGAGGAAAAGGTTCCTCATACTTTAGAGAGGGTGGAAGCAAGGTGGGAAAACGGCAAAATCATCCTAGACCTGCCTGCCGGCAGAGCAGCCTTTCCCAGGGATGAGATTGTTGCCGGGAAATGCCTGACCTGTCGCTATCCCAACCCTGTTATCGCCGATGTTACCGTGGGAGAAGATGTGGAAGTCAGAGGCAGTGCCGGTTTCGAAGACATTAACTGGTTAGAAGTGAAAAACGCGCAAGAAAGGTGGGCGTTTTGGCGGGATAAAGTCAACAGTTGTATCAGGTGCTATTCATGCCGCAATGTTTGTCCGATGTGTTACTGCGCAGAATGTATTCTAGACAAGCTGAATCCTGCCTGGATTCAGCGCTCGGTAAACGTCTCGGAAAACACTGCTTTTCAACTGGCCAGGGCCTTCCACCTGGCTGGACGCTGTATAGAATGCGGGGAATGTGAACGGGTTTGTCCTGTTGAAATACCACTGTCCCACCTGAACAGGAAACTCGTGAAAGAAGTAAGCGAACAATTCGCTTTTACGCCGGGGATTGATCCTGAGGCCAAACCGCTGCTTGCAGGCTACCGCCCTAATGACAGAGAAGCCTTTATTCTATAGTGGTGGTGATGTATTAAGCTATGAAACTAAGCAAAGATAAATTGGCTGATTTTCTGGCGGCAATTCCCGGGAAAACAGTGTTTGGCCCCCAACTGAGCGGCGAGACCCTTAGGTTTACCCCGGTGACTAGACCAGGCAACCTCTGTCCGACAGTGAACAATGCCACTGTTCCTCCTAAAAGCGTTGTTTTTCCCCAGACGGAAACCATGTTCAGGTTCGAGCAAGGGGCAACAGACATCAGGACGGCGGAACCGTCAGGCGAAACCGTGCTGTTCGGGGTCAGGCCCTGCGATGCCAGGGCGATGTCCATTGTTGACAATGTGTTTTTCTGGGACGTAGATGATCCCTATTACCTGATAAGACGTACTAATTCAGCGTTAGTGGGATTAGCCTGCCTTGACCCCTGTGTAAATTGTTTTTGTACGTCAATGGGTGGCGGCCCTGCCTCGACCGAAGGATTGGACATACTGCTGACAGATTTGGGTGAGAGCTACCTGTTGGAGGTGCTGACGGGGAAAGGGGAAATGCTTTGCCAAAGTGCAGAAAAATTGCTGAGTCAAGCGTCCAGCGCGGACAAAGAGGCGGCAAAAATGCTGCAGGAAAAAGCGGCAGCTCAAATCAGCCGGCAAATCGATCCGTCCGGTATTCCCGCCCGTCTGCCTGCCCTCTGGGAAAGCCCGATCTGGGAAAAAATCTCTGCTTCTTGCCTCGGCTGCGGGATCTGTACGTACCTCTGCCCCACCTGTCACTGTTTTGACATGCAAGATGAGACAGAAGGCGAAGAATCCAGGAGATACCGGACCTGGGACTCCTGTATGTTTTCGGAGTACACGCTTCATGCCTCGGGACACAATCCCCGTCCTACCCGGCGGGAACGCACGCGTAACAGGATCAACCATAAATTCTCTTACTTTGTGGACAAATTTAAGGTTATGGCCTGCGTGGGCTGTGGCAGGTGTATAAATCTCTGCCCTGTAAACATCGATATTCTGGATATTCTGTCGCAGGTCGGGGAGCAGGCGCTATGAATACTCATCCGTATAAGCCAAATATTGCCACTGTGCAGGACACTTGGTACGAGACTTTTGGCGACCGTTGCATTAAGACCTTTAAGGTGGTCTTTGACGACGAAGAGGTGAGGGACAACTGGACCCACCTTCCAGGCCAGTGTGCTATGATCGGCATACTGGGCACAGGGGAGAGCATGATCTCTATCTCCTGTTCACCTACAGAGGGAAAATTTCTCCGCTTTTCAGTCATGCGAGCGGGTAAAGTGACAAAGGCGTTGCACGAGCTCGAAGCGGGTGACAAGATGACTGTTCGCGGACCCTACGGCAACACTTTCCCGGTCGATGAGTGGAAAGGTAAAAACATTATTACCATTGGCGGAGGGATAGGGCAGGCACCTTTGCGTCCCATTATCGAATACGTTAGGGCTAAAAAATCGGAATATGGCGACCTGACAGTTGTGTACGGAGCCAGGACCTCGGCTGACTTGTGCTTCAAAGGGGAATTCAGTGAGCTGGCAAAGGTTGAAAACACCAGTTGTCGTCTTTCTATTGACGCGAAAGAAGAAGACTGGCCCCACTATGTGGGCTTTGTTCCGGCTCTGCTGATGGAGATCAACCCCTCCCCCGAAAATACTATCGCCATAACCTGTGGACCACCCATCATGATTAATTTTGTGTTGCAAAACCTGAAAAAACTTAACTTTCCTGACGACCAGATATACACTACCCTTGAGAACAGGATGAAATGCGGTATCGGTAAATGTGGACGCTGCAATGCGGGCAATCTCTATGTTTGTAAAGACGGACCGGTGTTTTCCTACGCGATGCTTAAAAATGTACCGGAAGCTTTTGCCTAATGTAACGTAGTGCTGCTTAGAACTAAAAATTGGCGCAATAATTATCTCTTGGCGGGTTATGCGGAAATAGTGGTTGCCGGGGGAGTCGAAAGTATGACCAGGATGCCTTATCTGCTGGAAAAACCAGCTTCACCCTACCAAAGGTCGGCGCCAGTTTTTATTCAGCCTCGCCCACTTTCGCCTAAGCAAATCGGGGATCCACCCATGGGGATTACTGCGGAGAATGTCGCGGACCAATACAAGATCAGCCGTGAAGATCAGGATGCTTTCGGGTTGGCCAGTCAACAAAAAGCGGAGAGGGCTATCAGGGAAGGCCGCTTCAAAGAAAAGATTGTACCGATTGTCATCCCACAGAAAAAGGGGGATCCGGTCTTATTTGATACCGATGAACACCCCCGCTTTGGCACAACCCTGGAAGCGCTGGCCAAGCTTCCAACTGTTTTCAAAAAAGACGGTACTGTAACAGCTGGTACTTCATCCGGAATCAACGATGGTGCGGGTGCATTAGTGATCATGGAGCGCGGCAAAGCGGAGGCGTTGGGTCTCAAGTCAATGGGTGTAATTCGCGCCGCCGCCGCTGCCGGAGTTGATCCCAACATTATGGGCATTGGACCTGTGCCGGCAACAAGAATTGCCCTAAAGAGGGCTGGTATCACAGTTGACGACTTGGATGTAATTGAAATGAATGAAGCTTTCGCTGCGCAAGCCTTGGCTTGCGTCAGAGAATTGGGCTTGAACATTGATGAATCACTTTATTGTTTGGCATCACACATCCAGGAGAATGTCTGCAGCCAAAATCAGGAGAGGAGTTTGATCATGAGGACACGAGAGCAGTATATCCAGGGGTTGAGCAAGATGAACCGCAACCTCTATAGCAATGGGGAGAAGATTGACAGGTTGGATGAGCGCCAGCAAGGAGCCATCAATGTTATGGGGCTGACCTTTGATGCAGTGTGGGATCCTGAAAGCAGAGACCTATGTACTGCCTTGTCCCATCTGACGGGGGAAACCATCAACAGGTTTAATCATATTCATCAGAATTCGGGGGATTTACACAAAAAGCAAGATATGACTCGCTTTCTCTGCAATAAGGTGGGGCAGTGTATCCAGCGCTGCATGGGCATAGATGCCGCTAATGCCGTGCATGCCATTTCTTTTGAGTCCCAAAAGCTCCCTGGCGCCAAAACTGCCTATTACGAGAATTGGCTGAAGTGGCTGGAACGCTTCCAGTCGGAAGACCTAGTGGGCTGCTGCGCACAGACAGACGTCAAGGGCGAGCGCCTCAAGCGACCCGGGCAGCAAACAGACCTAGATATGTACTTGCGGGTGGTGGAGGAGCGGACTGACGGTATTGTTGTACGCGGCTCTAAGGTGCACATCTCGGAAGCTTCCATAGCCGATGAAATTCTGGTGGTGCCTACCAGAGCCCTCACCCCGGGAGAGGGAGCTTATGCCATCAGCTTCGCTGTCCCTGCTGACCATGAAGGAGTAAAGCAGGTGGTTCATTTCCACAACCCCCGCAAACGCGAACATTTCCAGCGCGGAATCGAGTACGGTTATACAGACTCTTATATTATTTTCGATGACTGCTTTGTGCCTTGGGATCGAGTCTTTCTCTGCGGGGAAACCCAGCACGGCGGCGTAGCCGCCCTGCTCTTCGCCCTTTTCCACCGCCATTCTTACTCCGGCTGTAAGCCCGCTATGCTGGATTACGTCATTGGCTTAGCGGCCATGGCAGCGGAGATAAACGGCATCGAGAAAACTCCCCACGTGCGGGAAATGCTTTCCGAGTTGATCATGACCGGTGAGCTGGGTTACGCTGCCGGCTATACTGCATCGGCTCTAGGTAAAAATGAAGTATACTTCCCGGGCGCAGGCTTTGTTACCTACGGCCCCGGCAGCTGTATCCCCCACTCCATCTACGCTAACGTGGGCCGTTGCCTCAGCGGTGAGGCCGTATTTCACGAACAGGAGATCCTCTGCAATATCGCTGGGGGACTCCCAGCCACCTTTCCTTACGAAAAAGATCTGACCAACCCCGAAACTAAAGCTTTGCTGGAGAAGTATCTCAGGCGCAATCCAGAGATCCCAATCCAGGAGCAGATCAAATTCTGGCTAAGCTTTGTTGACTTTGCCCTGTCTAGCGCTTCCGGCTCCATGCTTTACGGCGCCTATCACGGCGGTGGTTCTCCCATTATGGAGCAGATCGCCATCACTTCTCAGTACGACATAGAGTCAAAGAAAGAGATTGTCCGTAAAATCGCCGGTATGTTGCCGAAATCGAGTAAATAGCAGTGGCTTAGGTCTCCAGTCTCCTCCCCGGTCGGTCTCCATTATTAAAGGAGGAATTATTGATGATTAAAACACGGCTTTGTGATTTGCTGGAAATTAAACATCCTATCATTCAGGCAGGAATGGGCCCTTTCGGAACCAATAATCTCTGTGTGGCGTCCACAAATGCCGGAGCATTAGGACTTATCAGTTCCAGCGGTATCGCATCTGGCAATTCCCAGCCAGGAATTTATGATTTTTTTTGCAGAAGCGGGGGTGCCAATCCAGATGATGATAAAGAAACCATACTAAGAACGGTCTTTCAGCAAACTCTGGATAAGACCAGGGAATCTCAGGGCATTTTTGGTATAAATGTCATGGTTTCTGCTGAAATGAGAGAAGTTGCTGAATTGGTCGTCAGAACAATGATCAGTGCCCGCGAAGAGGACCAGGAAATGAAGAGGCGTTTCAAGGTTCTTGTAACATCTGCCGGCGATCCATTGCCCTGGTCGGAAGCAATTAAAAAAACGGATCTGGTTTGGATGCATGTCATGCCTTCCGTCAAAGCCGCGTTGCGCTGCAAAAAAGCAGGTGTTGACGTAATAGTTGCATCAGGCCATGAAGGCGGCTTCCATACATCCTGGGAACCGATCCATTCCATGGTTTTACTGCCCGCTGTAGTAGAAGCCGTTTCAGATGAAAAAACACTAGTAGTCGGTGCCGGAGGCTACTGCGACGGCAAAACACTTGCAGCAGCACTTGCTTTAGGTGCTGATGGAGTCCAAATGGGTACTAGGTTCCTGTGTACTGAAGAAAGCGACTTCCATCAGATCTGGAAGGAAGGAATTAGGCACGCAGGAGACCGTGCAACCATTATAGCCCGTGGTTTTGTCGGACCTGCCCGCTGGTTAAAGTCACCTAGGAGCGAGGAACATGCAAAGAACACCCTGGAAAAATCACCCGGAGTATACCTAGGAATCCCGGATGATTACACCACTATCGACATGTCATTAATTGAGTATGAAATTGAGTCAATTAATGCAATATTCGAAGGGAACAAGGAAAAAGCTATGCTTGCCGCCGGCGAAGTAGCGCAAAGGGTCGATGACATGCCCAAGGTAAACGATATGGTGCAAACTATTGTAAGGGATGCTGAGGGCGCACTGAAGGGCATATATAAATACATGATTCAACCCTAAAAAGCCCGCATTTGATCAAGCTATTTTGTCGTCAGAAAGCAAAAACTGGGCAGGTGAAGGTGGTGAAGCCGGGAAGCGCTTAGTACTCGTATTTTATGATCATGCTTAAGCCTTTTTCTTTATCTGATGTTCATTTGTTAAGGTGAGAGACAGAATAAGGCTATTGGAGATTCTCCGGTAGCCTTTTCTTGTATTAGCGAATTCCCTTGATTATGCGTTATCAACCACTATTCTGACCAGACTGCCATGTCTGATTCCGATTTTACGCTACTGCGTCCAGAATCATCAATTTGTCATGTTTACCGTGTAAAATACCGGGCAAGGTCTATGTCATACAAAAAGACTAATTTTTCTGTTTATTCTACCCGTTAAGTGTTATAATTAGGTAAGCAAATAAAAAACTCTTGGAACTCATGCCTTGACATTTGGAGCCACCACTTTCTGGAGGGAAACCTCTAGGACAAAAAACGGCTGGAAGACTCGCTTGCTAGTTTCTGAAAAACTACTTTAGGGGATACGGAGGCCACGCACTATGAAAGAACATCACCGAATTGTGATGATTTCCCCCTATCCGGAGTTATCTGCATATGCAGCCCAGGTATCTAAAGAAATGAATATCTCGATTACGATTTACGAGGAGGTTTTGGAAAAAGCGGTCCACCTGGCCTGTCAACTGAAAAAGGACGATATCGACTGCATCATCAGCCGTGGTGCCACCGGCATTCTAGTCAAAAACAATGTATCTGTTCCGGTTATTCTTGTCCAGATTTCTACTTTTGATGTTTTACAGGCGTTTTATAAGGCTAAGGCTCTCGGAAAAAAAATTGCTTATTTTGAGCACTATATGCGTAAGAACACTCATACCTTACAGCAAATCTTTGAAATCCTTAATCTATCCGCCAAAGATGTAGATATTTTTTATTATAAAGATGTAAAGTCAATCGAAGCTCAAGTAGAAGCCGCAGCCATACAACAAGCTGATGTTGCTATAGCCACAGGCTACTGTACATTGCAAATGGCAAAACAACGAGGCATGCATGGTGTAATGATTTCTTCGACACGTGATGCTGTTATCGATGCTTTTCAGCGTGCCATTGATATGATTAAAGCCCGCCGCAATGATCAAAACTTGGCTAAATTGCTAAAAACAGTAATCGACAATTCTGATACAGGTATTATTGTTTTGGACGAACACAAGAAGATTAGTCATTTTAACACAACCTCGGAAAAATTTCTCCGCATCAAAAAAGAGGAGGTTGTTGGTCTAGCTTTGAAAGATTTACCAAACATCAGCTATGAACTCAAAGATTATATTGAAAACAACAGCAACATTCCTGCCCAGATGATTAATATTGGCGGAAACAGAATTCTTGTTAACAGTGTTCCGCTCCTTAACGAAAAAAATACGTTTGGAGTTATGCTTTCCCTCGAGGGAGTTAATAAGATTCAGCTGTTGGAAGCTAAAATTAGAAAAGAGCTGTACGCCCGGGGCTTAGTTTCTCGTTATTCATTTGATGATATTGTTCACCGCTCGCCGGTCATGAAACGAATAATAGAATCAGCCCGCCGTTACGCAAAAACTAAATCAACGGTATTAATCTACGGTGAGAGCGGAACCGGGAAAGAGCTGATTGCTCACAGCATTCACGAAGCCAGTCCATGCAATAACGGTCCCTTTGTTGCCGTTAATTGCGCAGCAATTCCGGAAACTCTTCTGGAAAGTGAACTTTTCGGTTACAGCGAGGGCGCTTTTTCCGGCGCCAAGAAAGGTGGAAAACTAGGCTTATTTGAATTAGCCCACGGAGGAACGATTTTTCTGGACGAAATTTCTGAGATACCCCTTCTATTGCAGGCCCGCCTGCTACGTGTCTTGCAGGAAAAGGCCGTTCGCAGGGTTGGAGATGATAAAATAGTACCGGTGGACGTTAGAATTATTGCTGCTTCCAACCAAGATTTATCACGAATGGTAGCTGAGAACCGTTTCCGAAAAGACTTATACTTCAGGATAAATGTGCTTTCAATTAATGTCTTGCCCCTACGGGAACGTAAAGAGGATATTTTCGTGTTACTTGAAGCGTTCATTAAACAGTCCCGGTTCTTCAACCATGCTATGCTTTCCTTATTTGAGCAGGTCAGAATGGAGCTTGAAGATTACAGTTGGCCCGGCAACATCAGGGAGCTTGAGAATTTTGTGGAGAGGTTTCTTATTCTAAGCGAAGATGCCTCCGACCCAGCTGCGATCCTGCAAAGCCAGATTAGAAGCCTCTACTGTCTTGGTAATGAATACCTAGGAATAGTAGATGAACCTGTCTTTTTGGGCAAGAATGCACTCTCTATAAAAGTTGGCACACTGGAAGAGATGGAAAAAGAAATCTTAGAGAAAATGCAGAAACTCTACCCTTCCGAGAGAAAAGCGTCTCTGGCGCAGCAATTAAATATCAGCCGCACGACATTGTGGAAAAAGCTGAAGACACTCGAAGAAGCCTGCAGTAGTTAACATTCTTCTTATCTCGTTAGCTTTAACTGCAAAAGCTCTTGCCTGTTTTACTGCCATATTCACATTCTTTTGGCCACCACCAAGAGAAGAGGATAATTGTTGACTGCTGAGGTGGTTGATGAGGCAGGACGCCTGTGGGCAATCGGTACCGTGACATATATGGTTCTCAAAAAATAAGGGAGTGTTCAATCTATGGAATTAAAAACAGTATTGGCGGAACGCAGGAGCATCCGTATATTTCGGCCGGAAGCACTTAAAGCGGAGACAATTCAGGAGTTACTGGAGGCTGCCCGCTTGGCGCCCTCCGGCACAAACTTACAGCCTTGGCGGTTTCTGGCTGTTACCAGTGAAGAAAAGCGAAAAAAACTGGCTGAATGCACATTCGGCGTTAATTTCATCGCCCAGGCGCCTTTGACTATGGTTTGCTGTGCGGATCGCTCCTCCCTTGCTACTCGTCCCGAGCGACTTAGAGAACTCGCTCTCTCCGGTGCTTTTGCCGGCACCAGCCTGGAAAATTTCTCTTTTAGCGACTATCAGGAAAAAGTCTCGCGCGACGAGGCGGCCAATCTTGCTTACCTCAATATCAATGTGGCTATTGCCGTGGAACAGATGATTCTCAGAGCAGTCGACCTGGGGCTAGGCAGTTGCTGGGTTATGCTCTTTAGTCAAAAGAAAGTGCGGGAGTTGCTTGCCCTGCCGGAGAATCTGTTTATTTTGGCGCTGGTGCCCTTTGGCTACCCTGACCAGCAACCGCTGGCGCGTCCCAGAATGGCGTTGGAAGAGATTTATCTGGGAGAAGTTTAAAGCTGGTGAGGGAGGAATGAAATGTGCGCCAGTTGTTGAAAGGTATTAGAGTGCTCGATTTAACTCGCCTTTATCCGGGACCGTTTTGTACGATGATGATGGCCGAGCTGGGAGCGGAAGTCATTAAAGTGGAAAGCCCGGATGAAGGTGATTATCTGCGAGTTATGGGGCCGGCGGACGCGGAAGGCGGCCTGTCTTTTCGTCTGCTAAACCGGAATAAAAAGAGTATTACGCTTAATTTAAAGACTGCTGAAGGGGTAGAAATTTTCATGCGTCTGGTAAAAGATGCGGATGTATTGGTGGAAGGGTTTCGCCCTGGGGTGGTTACTGCCTTAAACATTGATTATGAGGCAATTAAAGGGGTGAATCCGGAAATTATTTATTGTTCAATAACAGGTTACGGTCAAGACGGGCCATACAGGAATCGAGCGGGACATGATCTTAATTATATTGCCATCTCAGGTATTTTAGGAATTACAGGCTTGCAAAATGGCCAGCCGATAATTCCCGGCGTTCAGATAGGGGATGTGGGCGGAGGAGCGCTGATGGCTCTCTCAGGTATTTTAGCCGCCTTATATGGGCGTGCTAACGGTCAGGGCGGTTCTTATCTTGATGTCTCCATGCTCGATGGTCTGATTTCTTGGCTGCCGCTGAGTGCGGCTGATCATTTTGCCGGCTTGCCTGTCGGCAGAGGGTCTTCCCTGTTAAATGGGGGCTATGCCTGTTATCATGTCTACCAGACAGCCGATGAGGGCTATATGGCACTGGGCGCCCTTGAAGTAAAGTTTTGGCTGTCATTTTGCCGGGCGGTTGGCAGAGAAGATCTGATTGAGAGACAGTACGAAGAGAATCAGGAATCGCTGAAAAACGAACTTAAAAATATTTTCTTGCAATATGACCGGCAATCATGGGAGGCAATATTCTCCTCCCATGATTGTTGCTGTGAGCCTGTTCTTTCGTTGGCTGAAGCATTTAAGCACCCACAGGTTCAGGCAAGGCAAGCGGTTAGGAATACATCCCTGTCTTTTCCGCTGAAAATAACGCCCAGAGAAGAACCGTTAACACAACCTGCTCCGCATTTGGGTGAGCATACAGCGGAAGTGCTGGCAGCTTTGGGTTACGGCCAAAATGAGCTGGAAGAACTGAAGAAAAAAGGAATTATTTAGCGCGTCTGACGTCCATTTTCTCATATGCTGCTTTTTCTGAAAAAAAAGCCAACTATCGCAAACTGTGTGATGGTTGCGGAGAATAATTGATTGACACCTGCTTTTTGCTGTGCTAGACTTGAGACAAAGATGATGACTAGGAAGAGTAGGCGGAGCATGGACTTTTTTCAGAGAGCCGGGGCAGGTGTGATTCCGGTAAAAGGACTGCCGTTGAATGGGCCTGTGAGTTGCGGACCGAAGTTTAAGTAGGCTCCGACGGATTGTTCCACCGTTACAGGGAACGGGGTATCGGACGTTTTCACACTTTGTCCCGTACCTGTCAAAGCGGGTCTGCGCATATTGCAGGCCAATGAAGGTGGCACCGCGAAAGCATAAGTCTTTCGTCCTTCCCAGGACGAGAGGCTTTTTTTATTTGTCAAAAAAGAGAGGAGGAACCGATTATGGAGCTGGCGGCGGCAGCGAAACGCCACACTGAGAGAGTGACTTTATCCCGGATGCTGGCGGATGACTTAGAAACGCCGATTTCCGCCTTTCTTAAACTGTGCCCGACAGGACCGGCTTTTATGTTGGAAAGTGCGGCTGGCGGAGAACAAGTGGCAAGATATTCATTTCTCGGGTACAATCCGTTTTTGACGCTGAAAGCGGAGGGATTCAATGTCGAGCTGGAATGGCGGGACGGCTTGAAAGAAAGGAAAAATGGCGGACCTTTCCAGGTGTTGCAGCAGTTAATAAACGAGTATGCCATAAAGTTGCCAGCCGATATGCCTCGTTTCTCCGGTGGAGCAGTAGGCTACTTCAGCTATGACTTAGTTTCCCTCTTAGAGCCTGTAGGGGAGTTGCCAGCGGATGAATTAGCTTTGCCTGCCGCTTATCTGCAATTCATGGAAAATATCGTGATCTTCGACCATTTTACACACAAAATTCATCTTACAGTAAATCGCTTATTGCGAGAGGGCGAGGAGAGGCAGGCCGGAGAAGAGGCAGCCGCCAAGACGCTCCAAGCGATGGAGGAATTATTGGCCGCTCCGCTCCCCGCACAGGTAAAAGGAAAGAGGGAACAGCCGGTGGCAGCTCCCGTGAGCAACATCACGAAAGAAGCTTTTGTGGAAAATGTTAAAAGAGCCAAAGAATATATCTGTGCAGGTGATATATTTCAGGTGGTGCTTTCGCAGCGCTTTACTATCCCTGTCGCTGAAGACCCGCTAACAATCTACCGACGTTTGCGCCGCGTCAGCCCTTCTCCATATATGTTCCTGCTCCGCTACCCTGATGTGACTCTGGTGGGGGCATCGCCTGAAATGCTTGCCCGGGTGGAGGGGAAAAGGGTGACTACTCGTCCCATTGCCGGTACCCGGCGCAGGGGTGCGTCGGAAGAAGAAGACAGGGCGTTGGCGGTTGAACTGCAAAATGACCAGAAAGAAATGGCAGAGCATGCCATGTTGGTAGATTTAGGCAGAAACGACCTTGGACGTGTGGCAGCCTATGGCACTGTGAATGTGAGGCAATACGCAAAAGTAGAACGGTTTTCACATGTAATGCATTTAGTCAGCGAGGTGAGCGGCGAACTGGCTGAAAATTATACCGCCATGGATGCTTTGATTGCTTGCTTCCCTGCGGGAACATTGACGGGGGCACCTAAGGTGCGTGCCATGCAAATCATCAATGAACTGGAAAAGGCCAAGCGCGGGCCTTACGGCGGCGCAGTCGGGTATTTTGACTTCAGTGGCAATATGGATACTTGCATTACTATCCGTACCATGGTGATCAAGGAGCAGAAGGCCTATATTCAAACCGGAGCCGGTATTGTAGCCGACTCGGTGGCGGAGGCAGAATATCATGAAACAATGCAAAAAGCAGAGGCAATGTTTGCCACACTGGGGGTGAAACAGCTTGATTGCAGTGATTGATAACTACGATTCATTTACCTATAATTTGGTACAATACTTAGGCGAGCTGGGGGGAGAACCGCTGGTACTGCGCAATGATTCCTTCACGCTCAAAGAATTGACTGAAAAAAAACCGCAGGCGATTGTGATTTCACCCGGGCCCGGAACGCCTCTGGACGCAGGGTTGTCCTTAGCAGTGATTGAACAATTTAAAGAAAGCGTGCCTATTTTTGGTGTCTGCCTCGGACATCAGGCTATCGGGCAAAACTTCGGCGGTGAAATTATCCGGGCGCCTGAGCCGGTACACGGCAAACCGGCAGAAGTGCATCACTACGGAGACCCGCTTTTTGCCGGACTCGGCAACCCGTTTAAAGCAGCCAGATACCACTCCCTGATTATCAGACGGGAAACACTGCCACAGTGTCTGGCTGTAGTGGCGGAGAGTGCCGACGGCTTGATAATGGCGATACGTCACAGAATTTTTCCGATTATCGGGGTACAGTTTCACCCGGAATCTATTATTACTCCGGAAGGGAAAAAAATCTTAGCTAATTTTTTAGGAGGCATGGCGGCATGAGAGATATTCTTAGTAAGCTATGTGCAAGGATTAGCCTGACTGAGGAAGAGGCAAGGGCTGCTATGGCGTCCATTATGGACGGGGCGGCTACCGCGGCACAGATAGCTGCCTTTCTGGTAGCTTTGAAAATGAAAGGGGAGACTGTGGCAGAAATTTACGGCTGTGCCTCAGTCATGCGGGAGCGCGCGGAAAAAGTGGAGAGCACGCGTAAAGGACTGACAGACACTTGCGGTACAGGCGGAGACGGACGGGGCACCTTTAATATTTCCACTGCCGCCGCCTTAGTAGCTGCCGGGGCAGGTTTATCTTTGGCTAAACATGGCAATCGTGCTGTATCAGGCAAGTGCGGTTCAGCCGATGTGTTGGAAGCGCTGGGAGTTAAACTGGAGTTGACGCCGCTGGAAATGACGAAGTGCCTAAACGAGCTGGGAATTGTTTTTTTGTATGCACCTGCTTTGCACAAATCCATGAAACATGCTGCGGCTCCCAGGCGGGAGGTCGGCGTGCGTTCCGTCTTTAACCTGCTTGGACCCTTAACTAATCCGGCTGGAGTAACGCGCCAGGTGCTGGGTGTTTCTTCGCCGGAACTGGTTGAGCTGTTGGCCGATGTGCTGCTGCTGCAGGGTGTGAAGCACGCTTTGGTAGTACACGGCCAGGATGGCAGCGACGAGTTGACTCTGGCAGGCGTTACGCAGGTCTGTGAAGTCCGCGGAGGAAGCATGGTGCGCTATAATCTAACACCGGAGGAAGTCGGCTTGCGGCAAGCGTCTGCCGATACGCTGGCAGGCGGCGGACCGGCAGAAAACGCTAAACTTATTTTAGCGATATTGCAGGGTAAAAAGGGTCCGCAACGAGATATTGTCTTGCTTAATGCGGGGGCCGCCTTGTATGTGGGGGGTCTGGCTGAAAACATCAGAGAGGGCGTAGTGCTGGCGCAGTTTGCTGTAAATAGCGGCGCTGCTCTGGAAAAGTTAACTGCGCTGCAACGGTTTACCGGAGGGGTGAAAAATGCTCTCACAAATAGTGGCTAAAAAAAAGGAGCGGCTGGCGGCAGCAACTGCCAGATTGTCATTGCGGGAGTTAAAAATTCGCTCGGCTGATGGCGAGCCGCCGCGCCCTTTCGGCGAGAGGTTAGCGCAAACGGGCGTATCATTAATCGGGGAAGTCAAAAAGGCTTCACCTTCAAAGGGAAAGCTTGGACTACGCGTGGACGTTGAAGTATTGGCCAAGCAGTATGAAATGGGCGGCGCACAGGCTATTTCCGTTTTGACAGAAGAAGATTATTTTTTAGGCAGCATTGCTGATTTACAAGCAGTACGAGCCGCGGTTAGTTTGCCGGTATTACGTAAAGATTTTGTCTTGACAGAATACCAGCTGTACGAAAGCCGCTATTTGCAGGCAGATGCTGTTCTCCTAATCGCTCGCTTGCTTTCTCACAGTCAATTACAGGAATATTTATCTCTTTGCCGGGAATTAAAGCTTGGCGCCTTGGTAGAAGCTCACAACGGCAATGAAGTAGAGCTTGCATTGCTCGCCGGAGCAAAAATTGTGGGTATAAATAATCGGGACCTGGCAACTTTTAAGATTGATTTAGGGCTCACCGTGTCGCTAGCGTCAATGGTCCCGGATGAGGTGCTTTTGGTAAGTGAAAGCGGCATTCAAACAGCCGCCGAGGTGGCAATGTTGAAAGCGGTGGAGGTAGATGCAATATTAGTAGGGGAAACCCTGGTGCGTTCTCCTGACGTGGTTGCAAAAATCAGAGAACTTTTGGCAGGAGAAAAAAATGACCAGAATTAAGATTTGCGGTATTGTCAGTTTAGACGAGGCGCTTTGCTGCGTACGGGCCGGTGCGGATGCGCTGGGCTTTGTGTTTGCCCAAAGTCCGCGACAGGTTGAACCGCTTTTGGCTCGGCAGATTACTGCCTCGCTGCCGCCGTTTGTTCAGCGTGTCGGCGTTTTTGTTAATGCAGAACGAACGCTTGTGGAGCAGATTGCCTTTACTGCAGGTCTGACCGCCCTTCAGTTTCATGGCCAAGAAGGGGCAGATTATTGCAACAGTTTTTCCTTGCCGGTGATCAAAGCAGTTGCTGTCAAGTCTGCGGCTGATATCTCCGGGATTGATGAATTTCCTGTGGCGGCAATTCTACTTGACACCTTTGACCCGCAATTGGCAGGCGGTACTGGGCGAACGTTCAACTGGGGAGTCGTAGAAAGTGGCCTGAAAAAACCAGTCGTGCTGGCCGGTGGTCTCCATACGGGAAATGTGCAAAGCGCTATTAAACAGGTTAAACCCTACGCTGTAGATGTTTCGAGCGGTGTGGAAACAAACGGGAAGAAGGACAAGGAAAAAATTGAGTCATTTATCGCTGCTGTGCGGAGGTGTGGTTAATGAAAGACTCAGGGAGATTCGGAATTTTTGGCGGACGATATGTGCCGGAAACTTTGATTCAGGCATTGGATGAACTGGAAGAAGCTTATCTTGCGGCCCGGGATGATGAAGCGTTTCAGCTTGCTTATCAAGAAGTGCTGCTGAACTATGTGGGACGACCGACTTTGCTTTATCGGGCAGAAAGGCTCTCTGCGAAACTCAGCGGTGCCACGATTCTCTTAAAACGGGAAGATTTAAATCATACGGGTGCCCACAAAATCAATAATGCTCTGGGTCAGGCACTGCTAGCGAAAAGAATGGGTAAAAAACGGCTGGTTGCTGAAACGGGAGCAGGACAACATGGTGTGGCTGCGGCTACGGCGGCAGCTCTCTTTGGTATGGAATGTGTGGTTTATATGGGTGAACAAGATATGCGGAGGCAGGCACTTAATGTCTTTCGTATCCGGATGCTGGGAGCCCAAGTGGTGCCCGTATCATCCGGCAGCGGCACCTTAAAAGATGCGGCCAATGAAGCGATTCGCGCTTGGGTCACAGACTGTCGGCAGGCCTATTACTTGCTGGGTTCTGCGGTAGGTCCCCATCCCTACCCAATGCTGGTGCGAGACCTGCAAAGTGTGATTGGCCGCGAAGCTCGGGCTCAATCTCTGCAATTGTTGGGACGATTGCCTGATATTTTGCTGGCGTGCGTAGGTGGCGGCAGCAACGCCATTGGCTTATTCCACCCCTTCCTGGCGGATGAAAGCGTAAAAATAATTGGCGTTGAGCCGGCAGGGAAAGGTCTGGAAACGCAGGAGCATGCAGCCACCCTTGCCAAGGGAACACACGGTATTCTCCACGGGGCACTTAGTTATCTTCTGCAAGACGAAGACGGTCAAATTACCCCTGTTCACTCTGTCTCTGCTGGATTAGACTATCCCGGGGTAGGCCCGGAGCATAGTTATCTCAAGAGCATTGGCCGGGCAGAGTATGCAGCTGTCACTGACGAAGAAGCTCTGGCAGCATTTGCGCTCCTGACTCGAACAGAAGGAATTATACCGGCACTGGAAAGCGCCCATGCAGTTGCCCATGCAGTAAAAATTGCGCCGCAATATGAAAAAGAAACGGTGATTCTGGTAAACTTGTCCGGGCGCGGAGACAAAGACGTGCAGACAGTGGCAAACTTAATGGAGGCAGAAGCGCTATGAATAAACTTGAAGAGAGAATGAACGAATTGAAGTCAACAGGAAAAAAAGCGCTGATCGCCTACCTGACTGCAGGCGATCCCAGCCTGGATGTCTCCGCAAAGCTGTTGAGCGCTCTGGCAGAAAATGGGGCTGATGTGATTGAATTGGGGGTGCCGTTTTCAGACCCACTGGCTGATGGACCGGTATTGCAAGCTTCAGCAGTCCGGGCACTGGCGGCCGGAACTACTTTAAACGACGTGTTTTCACTGGCGGACGGTTTTTCCAAAAAATTCTCAACGCCGCTGGTATTGCTTGTTTACTATAACTGCATTTACCGCAAAGGGGTTGAGCTGTTTTGTCGAGAAGCTGCTGAGGCGGGAGTTTCAGCAGTAGTAGTGCCGGACTTGCCTTTTGAGGAGGCAGGCAGGTTAGATCTGGCTGCAGCAAGCAGTGGCTTGATAAACATTCGTTTTTTGTCACCTACTACTACAGAAAGCAGAATGGTTAGCATCTGTAAAAGCTCTGCCGGCTTTATTTATTGCGTTGCTTTTACAGGAGTGACGGGAGAGCGCAGTTTACTTGACCCTGGGATGCTAACCCTTTTGGCAAACGCCAGAAAATATACAGATGTGCCGCTGGCGTTAGGCTTTGGTATCGCTACGCCTCAGCAGGCAGCTGCGGCAGCAGCGGCAGCAGACGCCGTTATAGTAGGCACTGCTTTGCTGAGGCAAATTGAAAAGATAAATGACCCGGCTGAGAAGACTGGCGCGGCCGGAAAATTTATCAATTCCCTAAAAAAAGCGATAGACGGAGCTTTTTAAAGCTTTTGCAAAAAAACGTTAATTCTCATCTGCTTGCGCTTGTTTGTGGCCCGAAAAAACATTGACTTTTTCGCTGAATTTGTTACAATTTAAGCTGATGTCCGAGCAGGCAATAAGTTTTCTTTCGTTTGGAGATCAAAATTATAACAAAGGAGGCTTCAGAAAATGAGCGCATTAGGTCGTCACGTTCTGGCAGAATTTTACGGATGTCCCGAGGAAATCCTCAACGATATCCGGAGGATTGAGCGAACTATGGTGGATGCCGCTTTGGAAGCAGGCGCAGAAATCAGGGAAGTGGCATTCCATAAATTTAGTCCGCAGGGTGTGAGCGGGGTTGTAGTTATCTCGGAATCTCATCTGGCAATTCATACATGGCCGGAATTGGGCTATGCTGCGGTAGATGTGTTTACCTGCGGGGATAAAGTTGATCCCTGGATAGCTGCAAACTATCTTAAAGAACGCTTTGCTGCCGATCGCTTGTCGGCTCAGGAAATAACGCGCGGCATTTTTGATGTGGAAGTCTCCATTAAGGCAGCTAACTTCTAGCGGCAATATAACTGTGGCTGAGTGCGACTTTGCAGCTTGATTCATTTGAAGGAGTGACATTTATGGAAAGAACATTTCTGATGATTAAACCCGATGGCGTTCAGCGCAATTTAGTCGGTGAAATTATTGGCCGTTTTGAAAAAAAGGGATTCCAGTTAGTCGGCCTAAAATTACTGCAAATTTCTCCTGAACTGGCGGCTAAGCATTATGGTGAACATCTAGGAAAACCGTTTTATGGTGAATTGCTTGAATTTATTACTTCCGGTCCGGTGGTAGCGATGGTTTGGCAGGGCTTAAACGCAGTTGCTGTTGCACGAGCGATGATGGGTAAAACAAATCCGGCTGATGCGGCTCCCGGCACTATTCGCGGTGACCTTGCCGTGTTTATGGGTAATAACGTTGTTCATGGCTCTGATTCACCGGAGAGCGCTGAAAGGGAAATTGAGCTCTTTTTTTCAACCGCTGAGCTGGTGTCCTACAATAAGGTTTGTGACTGTTGGCTTTACGGTAAATAGAGAAAACTGTATCAGATTATGAGTAACTCAAGCATCTGGGGGTAGAGGTGACAACGATGAAAAAAGCAGTACCGCTTTTTCTGCTCGCTTTGCTTGTGTTGACAGGCTGTAACCGCCCTCCGCAATACAAAAATGCCGCTGCCCACTTGGGAGACCCGCGCGCGGTCCAGATTATTTCTCCGCAGAGAGCCCCTGTGTCTGTCAGTAATGAAGCTGATATTCGGGCCATTATGGAGATTCTCAATACGGTGGAAGTGCGCAAGCTTTCCGTGGAAGAGGAAATTGACTTAGTTCTTGTGCAAGGCATAACGCTTGATGCCACCGAGCTTCGCTTCAGGGATAGTCGCGGCAATGTCTTTAAGGCTCTTTTGCTCAAAGACGGCTCTGTGCTGGTGGTGGCAGGCGCTATCGGCGGTAACGAACAGCGGCGCGAAGCATTACTCTCTGAACCGGAGCAGCAGGCGCTGCAAAATGAGCTACAAAAGTATCTGTGAGGACACCTGAACAACTTGGTGTGCTCGTTTTTTTTATTAGCTCTAAAATTTAATACTTTTCAGATTGTGCGCGCACGGTTAATTTAGCTTTAGTAAGCTCATGTTCACGGCGGCGACACAGCTCAGCAGCCTTTTCAAGATAAGTTTGTATATCTTTAGGGGAAACGAGATTTTTAAGCGAAAGATCTTTATAGATAAATTTATTTGTCGCCCCGCAGCCAAGGCCAAGGATATGTTGCCGTTCTTCAATCATAACAATATTATAGAAACATTCAGTTTCCGGTAAACAATAGCCGATGTTTTCCAGGTCGCCCAAAATCCCATGCTGCCGGTACAAATAGTAAGGGTGATAGGTGGGCGATAGCAAGCCGACGGCAGTGCGATACATCGCTGCAGCCAGAGCCTTGTCAGGAAGATGAAAGCGAGCTTGCTCCTCACTAAAAAGGGAAGCTCGTTTACGGGAAAACATATGCAGAGTGATATTTGTCGGCGAGAGGGAGAGAACGTCGTGAACACTTTTTCTGACCATGGCTTCGTCTTCCTCTGGAAGTCCCAAAATTAGATCCATGTTCAACACAGGAAAGGCAGATGACTGCACCTGCTTTACCGCTCTGTAAGCTTCCTCAACGCTGTGGCAGCGCCCGATTTTCTTCAGAGTTTCGTTGTGCATGGATTGCGGATTTACGCTAACGCGTGTTACGCCATGTTTTTTTAATATGGCAAGCTGCTCATGGGTAATGGTATCAGGTCTTCCCGCTTCAACCGTAAATTCGCGCACCGTTCCCGGGAAGGCCAGGCGGAGGGCGGAGAGAATGTTGTCAAGTTCCGCCGGGCTAAGTGAGGTAGGTGTGCCGCCGCCAAGATAAAAACTATAAGGACGAAGTTGCAGCTTTTCTGTTAACTGTCCTGCAGTTCTAATTTCATAAAGCAGCGTATCAAGGTACCGGCTGCGCCAGATTGCCAACTCCTTTAATGAGTGGGCCGGAAAGGAGCAGTAATGGCAACGTGAAGGACAGAAAGGAATGGAAATATAGACACTGAATAAATCCGGCAGTGAACTTTCTTCTACAATAGGACGTGAAATCCGAGCCACCTGCCACAGTAGTTTGAATTTCTCGCTGCTAATTCCTTCATTAACTTGCATCCGCTTAAACGCCTCTGTGTAATCTAGGCCTATATCCAGCAGTCTATGTAATTGTTTGGACGGACGCACGCCTCTTAGGCGGCCCCACGGAAGCTTCTCCATAAACTAATGCCTCCACGCTCTGGCTTATATACAAACGTTTACAAAGGGGAGTGCTTGACGCACCACTATTATATCAGATATGATGCAAGTGAAGGGGTGCTAATCTGTTTTGCTCATGCAGAGGTAATTAGAGAGGGAGGAATTGGCCATGACTACAATTTACCCTGATAGCTACTTGAGTCAGGAAGAAAAAATTTTGGGCATCTTAGCTCACTTTCTCGCACTTTTTACCAGCATTTTCGGCCCGCTTATTATCTGGCTGATTAAAAAGGATCAATCGGAGTGGATCGATCAGCAGGCGAAAGAGTCTCTGAACTTTCAAATCAGTATTGCCATTTATCAATTTGTTGCAGGGATACTGATGTTTATCCTGATTGGTTTTGTTTTCTCAATAGCAGTGTGGATTTTCAATGTTGTTTTTGTCGTGATTGCTTCGCTTAAAGCAGGCAATGGAAAAACTTATCGTTACCCGCTCTGCATTCGTCTTGTTAATTGAGCCTTCTGCTGAAGCAAGTTAATTAAGTTAAGGAAAGGGATGATCGGGAATGTTGAAAAAACTTTTATCAACACTGGGTGTAGGCGGCGCAAATATTGATTTTGTTATGAGAAATGCCAATATTCGTGCCGGTGAAGAGTCAGGTGGCGTCGTCCGTGTTACGCCGGGGTCGCTCAATCAGCGTGTGGAGGGCATAGTATTTCGTCTGATAGCCCAGTCTCGCTTGGAAGATCGCTCTGTGACCAGTGAAATTGAGCGCTGGAAAGTGGCTGAGAGCTTTGAGATTGCCGCCGGAGGTCAACCGTTCGAAATTCCTATTAGCTACCGCATCCCCGCAAAAAGCCCTATTTCTACTCCGTTTACCCGCCTCTCCCTTACGACCGCTTTAGACAGTGATGCGCTCATGGACCCAAGTGATGTGGACCGGATTACTGTTTTACCGGAAGCTCGCGTCGAACTGATCATGAATGCTTTCCGCCAGCTTGGTTTCCGCGAGAACAACCGTGATTCGGGCCGATTTAACGGTCGCTGGCAGGAATTTGAATATCTGCCGACAGGAGGCAGAGCCCGTCATATCAAGGAGTTGGATGTAATTTATGACGTTCGTTCTGATGGTGTGATGCTGCTCGTTGAGGCGGAAAAGCGCTCACTCTTATTGGACATTTTAAACCTGGATGAGCTTGCTGAACGGCGCATGAGGATTTTTCTGCCAAACCAGGTTCTGCTGAACGCCGACTCAGTGGCTCGTGTGTTGGAGCGGGAACTTATTTCTACCCTGTAAGCTGCAAAAACAAGGCGCTCTGCAAATAAAGCGTTTGCTTTTGTATCAGGAGGAATTTCGTGAAAACAAGTGAGATGTCTGCAGTAATTTTGGCCGGCGGCAAAAGCTCACGCATGGGAAAAAACAAAATGCTGCTGCCGCTTGGCGACAGTACGATCATCGGCACGCTGCTTGCCACGCTGACCGAACTGTTTGGCGAATGTGTGCTTGTCACAGACCATCCGGAGGCTTACGGCGATTGGCGGGTGAAAATTACTGCCGACTTAATTTGTGGTACGGAAAAGAATTCGCTGACCGGAATCCATGCCGGCCTGTCAGTTGCCTCTCACCCTTATAGCTTTGTAGTGGCCGGTGATATGCCTTTTGTTGAGCCGGAATTGTTGTCTCGGCTTGCGGCACTCTGCGGCAAGGATGATGTGATTATTCCGCGGCAAGGAGAGCATTTTCAGCCACTCTGTGCCATTTACCACAAAAATTGTCTGCCGCATATAGAAGAGCTTTTGTCCCGCCAGCATTACAAAATTCTTGATTTTTTTCATGCTCTGTCTGTGCGCCATGTTGACGCGGCGGAGTTATTGCCTTTTGACAGGCAGCTTTGGTCATTTTTTAACGTTAATAACCCAGATGATTATCGCTTGGCCCAAGAATTTGTTGAGCAATTTAAAGCCGAGAGGCTAAAAGGAATCTTGTGAAAGATGATTTTTCAGGGGGTTATTATGTTTCCGTTTGCTAAGTTAGTGTTGTTGACGTTAACTTCGCTGCTTATCGGTGGTTGCGCAGCCGAGAAAGGCGAGACAGAGCGGATAGTTAATCAGCAAAAAGAGATACAGCTGCCCTCCCCAATGTATAAAGGCCAGGAATCGTTTGAAGCGGTGTTAGCGCGTAGATCTTCCGGACGCAACTTCAGCGATATACCGTTACCTTTGCATAAGCTGGCGCAAATCCTCTGGGCCTCCCAGGGGATGGCTGTGCATGCGATAACAGGCGCTACTCGTACTGCCCCATCAGCAGGAGCGACTTATCCGCTGGAGGTTTATGTAGTCGCCGGCAAGGTGAATGATTTAGCCGCCGGAATTTATCGCTACAATCAGAAAAAGCATTCGCTGCTGCTTGTGAGCGCAGGCGAGTATAGAGAGCAATTGGCAAATATCGCCTTAGGGCAGGATTTTATCGGCACGGCTGCGGCAAGTGTTGTATTAGTGGCAGACTATACCAGAACGACTGGTCGATATGGTTCGCGCGGACTCCGCTATGTACATATGGAAATTGGACACGTCACTCAGAATATTCATTTGCAGGCTGAGGCAATGCGGCTGGCAAGTGTGGCTGTCGGCGCTTTTACAGACGAGATGTTAAAAAATTTGCTTAAAACAGAGTACGATCCGCTGATGATCGTACCGCTGGGTTATTACAAATAATAGTCACAACAGTCCCCTCTCCCTCTGGGAGAGGGTTAGGGTGAGGGAATAGCAAAGGATTATCTAAAGTTTAAACAGTTTAAATCAAGAACTCCGCGGTTTCAACAAACCCGGAGTTTTTGATTTTTATTGCTGATAAGAAAAATGGAGTCTTGAAATATAACCTTAACCCGGATAAAAGTCCGACAATTTTTCTAAATTATGGATATTAATAGTTCTTTTATCGTAAGAAATGATTCCGTCGAGCTGCATTTTTTTAAGCTCTCGTGAGAGCGTAGGTCTTGCTACATTTATCTGCTCAGCCAAAGATTTTTTTGGAAATTTCAGCGTAATCGTGTTGCTGTTTGCTTTTTTTTGTTCCATCGTCAAAAAATAGGCTATTTTAGCGGGAACAGAGTTTAAAGAGAGAATTTCTACCATAGTGTTAAGTGCTAAGGTTCGGTTAGAGACAGATTCTAAAAATTTAACCATAATCCTATTATCCTTGGCAAAGATTTTTAAGAGCTGAGCTTTACTTATCAGCCAAACGTGACTATTTTCGCGGGCTGAAACAGTAGCGGGATAGCAGCTAATACTGGCAAACATAGAAGCATCGGCAATCAAATCGTAGGGAAGTCTTCTGCCTACGGTAATAACTTTTCCGGAGGCAAAAAACTTCTGTACGTCTATGCTTCCCTTTAGAATGACGCCTAATCTGTCAGCAGGTTGGAGAGGGGAAAATATCACCTCACCTTTCTTGTAGTATTTGATGCTGCAGCTGATATCATCAATAAATTTTTCCGTTTCCTCAACTGACAAGTGGTTAAACAGACAGCATTTATTTAGCAGGCGCCGCACATCTTCCATTACACTGCCTCCAAGTAAAAAAATTTTCAGCAAAACGACAAAGTGTAACAAGGGATACTTTTTTATCTAGGAATTAATTATATAATACGATTATAAATGAAAATGATTATCATAGTCAAGCGCTATTGAGGTAATGCAGCATGCTGATAATCTATATACGAATAGGGAGGTAATCTAATTATGCAGGCAAAAATTTGGAAGGTAGGCGTACTCTGGGCGGTTGCGTTAGTTTTAGTGGTTGGTATTTACTCGGCGACTCATGCTGTCGGCCCGCGGCCGATCCGGGTAGTAGTTGAGGGCACCACTTTGAATGTCTCTTCTCAGATAGTCAATGGCAGGGTCATGGTGCCTTATCGGGCAGTTGCTGAGAGGCTTGGCGCTCGTGTCGGCTGGAACGCGGCGGAGAGAAGCGTGACTGTTACAGATGGTGACAAAACGCTGAAACTGACTGTAGGCCAGACTAACGCAATCATTAACGGTCGCATTATCACTTTAGATGCAGCGCCGGTATTACGAAGCGGGCGGGTTTTGGTTCCCTTGCGTTTTCTGGGTACCGGGCTCGGTTGGCGTGTAAGCTGGGAAGGTGACACCAGGACCGCCCGGCTGAACTCTATTCCGGATCTTACTGTGCGGGTGGTAGTTCCTGACGGAGTTCCAGCCTTAAGTATTATCAGGTTGCTGAGAGAGCGTCCTTCCATGGGCAGAAATGTGAAAATCAGCTATGAAGTAGTTCGCTCTCCTGAGCTTATGGCGGCAAGGGTTATCTCGGGAGAGGCCGATATCGCTATTGTTTCCACCAATTTGGCGGCTGTCCTCTACAATAGAAACGTTCCTTACAAGCTTGCTGCGGCTAATGTCTGGGGGGTGCTGCACCTGGTCAGCAGTGAAAACATTAGAAGCTGGCAGGATTTGCGGGGTAAAGAAGTACACACTTTTGGCAGAGGACTCACACCCGATATAGTGTTTAGGTATTTGTTGTCAGAAAACGGACTGAATCCTGAAAGGGACGTAACATTAAGATACCTGGGCAGCGGAACGGAGCTGGCGCAGGCGATGATTGCCGGCAGGGTCAGGACTGCTGTTTTACCCGAGCCGGCGGCGACGCAGGTAATAATGAGAAGGCCGGATGTTTCACCTGTGCTCGACCTTCAGCAGGCGTGGGCTATGGCTACCGGACTTGGTTTAAGTTATCCGCAGGCTTCTCTGCTGATTAGCAACGCCTTGTTAAACGGGTATCCGGAGTTTGTGGAAAGATTTTTATCTGAAGTTGCGCAGAGCGCTGAGTGGGTTAATAATAATCGAAATACGGCTGGTGTCTGGGCTGAAGAGCTGCAAACAGGCATGACTGCCAGAGTCGTAGAAAACGCGTTGCCCAGAGCCAATATTCGCTTTGTTAATGCTAGAGAAGCGCGAGCGGCAATTGAAGCTTATTTGAGAGTCTTGCGTGACTTTTCACCAGAGACTGTGGGAGGGCGTCTGCCTAGTGAAACCTTCTATTTCCAAAGATAAGCGCTACACATTGGGGGCTGTCCTATTTCTCCTGATTCTCTGGGAGATTGTTTCCAGGATAGTGGGGGCGGGGATTTTGCTTCCTCGCCCCGGCGAAACATGGAAGGAGCTTGTTCAAATCGTCGGCTCCGAAGACTTTTGGCCAGCGGTAATCGGTACCACGACCAGAAGCCTAATCGGCTTTAGCCTGACTCTTTTTACTGCAGTACTTTTTGCGGTGACGGCAGGCCTATGGAAACCTCTGTATTACCTGTTTGCCCCGCTGGTCGTAATCACTAAGGCAGCGCCGCCCATTTCTATAATTCTTCTGGCATTGATCTGGTTAGGCACAGATAAAGCGCCTGTGTTAGTAGGTTTCCTTGTAATTTTTCCGATTATTTACACCAACATTGTTGCCGGGGTAGACAATGTGGATGCCAAACTAATTGAAATGGCTGCTATGTACAGAATTCGCAGGCTGAGGAGACTTTCGGAAATATATCTTCCCTCAATTATGCCGTATGTGCTTGCTGCCTGTTCTACAGCATTAGGGCTTAATTTACGAGTGGTAATTATGGCTGAAGTGTTGAGCCAGCCGCCCATATCTATGGGAACGAGCTTGCAGTCGGCGCGAATTTTTCTTAACACAGCAGGAGTTTTTGCCTGGACGATGGTCGCGATTGCTTTAGCAGCTTTGTTTGATTACAGCGTTTCTTTTCTGAGGAAAAAATTAGAAGCTTGGAGGTGATTTCAGTCGTGCATAAGTCGTTGCAAGTCACGAATCTGACAAAAGAGTTCAATACGACCCAAGGGTTAAACACTCTGAAAGTGTATGAGAAGTTCAGTCTCAGTATCCCGGAAAATAAAGTGACTTGTATTATGGGCCCTTCCGGTTGTGGCAAAACTACATTATTAAATTTAGTCAGCGGGCTGCTTAAGCCTGATGCCGGAGAACTTAAAGGGTTTGACGGCAAGACTGTTTCTTACCTTTTCCAAGAGCCAAGGTTGTTGCCCTGGAGAACCGTTTGGCAAAATATAGACTTTGTAATTAAAGATATTTATCCGAAAAGACAAAGAGAGGAAATAGTTAGCAGATACCTAAAAATGGTTGATTTGCATGACTTTAGTCATTATTGGCCGGGAAGGCTCAGCGGTGGAATGAAGCAGAGAGTCAGTATCGCCCGCGCCTTCGTCTTCCCTTCCGACATGTTGTTAATGGATGAACCTTTTAAAGGACTCGATCTGCAGCTAAAAATTTCGTTGCTGGATTCTTTCACCGCATTATGGCAGCAAGATCTGCGCACAGTCATCTTCGTGACGCATGATTTTGATGAAGCGCTGTATTTGGGCGATCACATCTACATTTTGAGCGGACTGCCGGCAAATGTAAATAAGTCACTGGCGGTCACGATTCCACGTGAAGAAAGACGCTACGGCGAAGGTAAGTTAAAAGAGCAGAAAGAGGAATTGCTGGCTGGTCTTTGTTGCAGGCAGGAGCAGCCTTGTGTGCTGGCGCAGGCAATATCGTAAAAATGAAGTGTGAGTATGAAAAGGAGAACGAACATGGAAAAATCACCTCTTGTTATCGGTATAGACATTGGCTCGTATGCCGTTAAGCTTTCCTTGCTGACGCCTGAAAAAGAAGCTCTCTGCCATGTTAATAGAGAGCATAAGGGCAAGCCTTACGCTGTTTTGGCAGAAGAAATTGACTGCCTGGTTGAGCGCTTTAAACTGCGGGATTTGCAGTATGGTGCGTTGACCGGCATCGGTGGTATGAAGCTGGCTCAAGATGCCGATTTTAAAAATTACCCTGAAGTGCTGGCTCAGTGCGCGGCATTAAAAGAGTATTACCCCCGGGCAGAGACGATAGTTGAGCTGGGTTGCCAGAACAGCAAGTATATTTCTTTGCACCCGGATAAGACCGTAAAGCACTTTTCTTTTAATACCGATTGTTCGGCAGGAACCGGCTCTTTCCTTGAAGAGCAAGCACTTCGCTTAGACATTGATTTATGTAAGCTTTCCGGCTTAACGGAACAGGCCTCCTCTGTGCCGCGGATAGCTGGACGCTGCAGTGTCTTTGCCAAAACAGATATTGTTCATCTTCAACAGGAGGGGAAAGCGGTAAACGACATTCTCTTAGGGCTTTGCTATGCGGTAATCCGGACATTTAAGGCTTCAGTAGTTCGCTCCGGCAAAATTGTCCCGCCGCTCTTGCTGCATGGGGGAATGGCGGAAAACAATGGGATTGTCAAGGCGGTCAGAGAAGTTTTCTCGTTGGGCACTGATGAGTTATTTATTCCGGGAGAAGGCAGGAATTTTAACAGTACCGGGGCAGCCTTGCTGGCTCTGGCAGCCGGGGATTATTTATCTATGAGCAAACTAAAGAAGGCGCTGGTACAAAAACAAAAGACTGTAAGCGTAGCTTTTCACCGTCCCCTGATAGCGTCCACAGCTGTTGATATTGCCGCCCTGCATCATGTCGCAGCCGATGAAAGCGATTGTTATCTGGGCATTGACGTCGGCTCTACAAGTACCAATTTGGTCTTAATGAATCCGGCGGGGCAGGTTGCGGACTTGTTGTATCTGCGCACAGCAGGAGACCCGATTGCGGCAGTGCGGCAAGGGTTGCGGGAATTTAAAGCCCGTTATCGTGGGAAAAGGGTTCTGGGTGTGGGTGTGACCGGCTCCGGTCGCAACTTGATAGGTGGTTTGGTGGGCGGCGATCTGGCTGTAGATGAAATTACCGCTCAGGCACGTGCTGCAGTGGAGGCAGATCCGCAGGTAGATACGGTATTTGAAATAGGCGGCCAGGACGCCAAGTTCATCCGTTTGGAGAACGGAGTGGTAACCGCCTTTGAAATGAATAAAGTCTGTGCCGCCGGAACTGGGTCATTCCTGGAAGAGCAGGCCAAAAAATTAGGGATTACGGCGGAGGATATCGCCGCACTGGCTTTTAGCTCAAATACGCCGGTCTCGCTTGGCGAACGCTGCACAGTCTATATGGACACCAATATCCGCCATCATCTGGCGATCGGCACACCTTTGCCTGATATCGTGTCAGGTTTATGTTATGCCGTGGCGCAAAACTATCTAAACCGTGTTGTGGGTTTTAAACAAATCGGCCGTAAAATTTCTTTTCAGGGAGGCGTGGCTTTTAACAGCGCCGTATTAACTGCCTTGCAAAATATTACAGGACGTCAGATAACAGTTTCCCCTTTTTTTAGTGTAAGCGGAGCTTGGGGCGCTGCATTGCTCACTCGGGAACAGATGCAGGGCAAGGGATTGTCCAGTAAGTTTCTTGGTTGGGAAACAAGTTCCGGCGGCTGCGGCAAGAGCGACGAATTCCTTGACAAAGAGGCCGCCGTTAAAATTGAGGAACAGTTACCTCCTTTGTTCGCACTACGGGAGGAACTGTTTATGAAAGACTACCGGGGCAGGTCGAATCCTGCGGTGCCAACTGTCGGTATCCCGCGGGTATTGTATATGTATAAGCTTTTCCCAATGTTCCAGGCCATGTTTCATCATCTTGGCTATAATGTTGTTATTTCCGGAGAGACCGATGAGCGGATCGTGGCTTTAAGCGAAAGCGTGACCTTTGAAGAAACGTGTTTTCCGGTAAAGCTGATTGCCGGTCATGTTTTGGATTTGTTGGAAAAAAATGTGGACTATATATTTTTACCAGCCCTAGCCACGATGAAGCACCAAGTTTCCAAGACGAGGCAGGATTATCCGTGCATTTTTATGCAAAGCGCAGCTAAAATCATCGAAGTTTTACTAGGCAGTCAGCTGCAAGAAAAAAAGATAAAACTGATCAGCCCAGTTTTGTCGTTTAAGTTTGGCAGGCAGCATTTGCTGAAAACATTTCTGAAAATGGGAGCCGAACTGGGTAAAAACGCAATGCAGCTATTACCCGCCGCCAAAGCTGGTTTCCAGGCTAAAGACTCCTTTGAAAAAGCAGTTGAAAAAGCAGGATGCGATTTTTTCCAGGAGTTATCGCCAGATGAAAAGGCTCTCGTGCTAGTAACCAGGCCGTACGGAATTATTGACCGACACCTGAATATGCGTATCCCACAGGAATTGGCTAAAATGGGCATCAAAATTATTCCAAAGGATGCATTGCCCATCGCAGACTATGATATATCAGACTTTTGCAGTAACATGTACTGGCCTTTTGGGCAACATATACTTGCTGCAATTCAGATTGTCAGAGAGCATCCCAATCTTTATCCGGTATTTATTACAAATCACGGGTGCGGGCCTGACACCGCGCTTACTCACTATGTGTCCGAAATTATGGGCGATAAGCCGTATTTGCATCTTGAGGTAGATGAGCATTCTTCTCCGGTAGGCATCATCACCAGGCTGGAAGCATTTATTAACAGTTTAAATTTCTATCGTCCTCAATCCGGGAGCGTCAGCTTGCCTAAAGTGACCATCTCCTCAAACGTTAGTGCAGATAAACAGCTTTTCCTCCCTGCCTTGGGAGCACATGCGACTGCTCTTGCAGCCACGCTTAGGAAGTTCGGCTACAACGCAAAGCTGCTGGAGGCTCCGTGTGAGGAATTTGTAGAGTTAGGTCGCACATTTACAACTACCAAGGAATATTTTTCGCTGACAGCCTTGTTGGGTAGTGTGGCGGGAACGCTTGCTAAAGAAAAAGAACGCCTGGATAGAACTGAGATTTTGATCCCGGCGCTGGAAGGCGCCGAAGTAGATGGACAATATGCCAGACTTCTGAAAACATACCTTAAAAAACTCGGTATGCCACAAGTTGAGGTTGTATCACCCTTTCTGGAAGACTTTTTTTCTGAAAAATCACCCTTTGAGCCCGAGCAAGCCGCAGCATTATTCAGAACGATTCTCGCTGTAGATTTGTTGTCAGAAATGCTGTTGCAGACAAGGCCATCTGCCGATGACCCGGCTCAGGCTAACCACCTGTTTGCTGAGTATCTGAGGCAGCTTTCACTCGCCCAAGATTATAAAGTGACTGTAACTACTGCCGCAGCAGATTTCGCGCGATTGGCCATACGGCCGAAAAATAGGACGGTGCTAGCCTTAGTAGGAGAACCATACCTGCTCTATCAGCCGGAACTGAACGCTAACCTAGTTGAAAGAGTTGAACGACTGGGGGCACAAATCAAATTGGCGCCTTTGGCAGAAATCGTCTTCCATTATATCTACGAGAAACAGGCAGAAGCAAAAGCAAGGAAAGAGCTATTCTCTTATCTTAGATACCGTGCGATTTTAAACAGGCTGTCTGCTGAAGCGGAGCAAGTTTCGCCCGGAGCCGGAATGCTTCTGCAACGTCGCGCAGAAAAAATAACTTGTTATAGCAGAGAACAGCTTGCTTGTCTGTACGGAGGTTTCGGCACTTATCGCATCGGCAAAGCAATGCTTGCCCGTGAAGAGGGCGCGCACGCCATCATTAACGTGGCGTCTGCATATGAAAATACTGCGTTGCTGACCAATATTTTTTCTGATCGGTTTAAAGAGAGCGGAGCTTGGTTGAATATCGGGATAGACGGGAAAAAGAATGAGAACGACGAAATCCGTTTGCAGACATTTGTTCATGGCCTGCTGCAGAAAAAAAGTAATGACGAAAGCACCAAAAAGGATTTTGCAATGATTAACAGCACTGTTTTCGGAGGGTAAGGAAACAATAAGGAGTATAACGACAGTCAAATGTTATAAAAACCTCTTGACAGCTGGAGAGTATGGTTATATACTCTAAGCATGATAATGATTTTCAATGTCATTTGTTTGGAGTGAATAATCATGACAGTCTTATTAGTCGGGGCTGACAAGCTCGGCAATATGCCCAAAGAGTTAGAAGACCACGGCGCCAGTGAAATTATCCATTGGTCGGGACGTAAAGAAAAGAACAAGGATATCCCGCGCAATGTCGATCTGATTCTTGTCGTACATGATTTTGTCAGCCATGCGTTGATGGATAGTGTCAAAGGACAGGCAAAGCGCCGTCGCCTGCCGATTGTTTTTGCCAAAAGAGGAGTGGCTGGGCTGAAGCAGGTACTAAAAAACGAAAAATAAGAGATGATGCGAACCTGACAAATTTTCAGCTCAAAACAAGTGCTTTTCAATTTGGCAAATACTTACTTAAAATTTTGCACGACAGACTCCATGCTGCTTTTTCGGCATGGAGTCTGTCCTTAATATTGCCAAAAAACTTGCTGATAGTGCAATCAAACTGCCTGTCTGGTAAGAACGGAACTTGTATGATAAAATAGGTGCAAGTCAGTTTGCGGCATTAACTGGAGGATACGATGTTTTATCACAGATTGGCAGCTTATTATGATTTAATCTTCCCTCCGGAGCAAAATAAAACCGCCTTTCTGCACAGAGAGTTTGCGGCTGTGGGCGCCAAACGGATTCTTGACTTAGCCTGCGGTACCGGCACGTACGCAGTCGAGCTGGCACGTCTCGGATACGAGACTTGGGGTACGGATCTTGAGCCGGCTTTGATTGAACTTGCTCAAATAAAGGCAGCCGATGATTTGCCGGCGGCCAGATTTACTGTGGGCGACATGCGGGAGCCTGAAGTGCTGGGACTGATGTTTGACGGCCTTTTTTGTATCGGTAACTCGCTTGCTCACTTAATCGAGATAAACGATTTAAAAGTGGCGCTCGCGGCCATGCGTAGGGTGCTGAATTCTCCCGGTAGAGCCGTATTGCAAATCGTAAATTTTGACAGGATCCTGGCTCTGGGGGAGACAGAGTTGCCGTTGATTGAGCGGGAAGGCTTGACTTTTGCGCGCATCTACCGCCCTTGCGGAGAGGAGCGTCTGCAGTTTGACTCAGTGTTGGCAGTGAATGGGGCGGGCAAGAGTGCAGGTCGTTTTGAAAACAGTGTCACACTGCGGCCAATCCGGCGAGCCGAATTGGAGAGATTGCTCTTAGAGGCAGGATTTACGGGTGTGAGGGTATATGGGGATTTCAAGTACGGAGAATTTAACGAGGCTAATTCCCAGGCAACGGTAGTAGTAGCAGAGTGCTGACTAATGTTATATAGAAATCAAGAATTGTCGTTTGAGGCAAGTATTTAATAATTTTAGTCTGGAGGATTATAATGAGTATTCCTATTGTTTCTGTGGTTGGAAAGTCGGACAGCGGCAAAACAACGCTGATCTGCGGCCTGCTTCCAGAGCTGAAGCGGCGAGGCTACCGGGTGGCGACAATTAAGCATGACGTTCACGGTTTTGAAATTGACAAGCCGGGCAAGGACACTTGGAAACATAGTCAAGCCGGCGCAGACATTGTGATTATTTCTTCGCCTGCGAAAGTTGCTTTATTGGAAAAGGTAAGCGAAGAACTGACACTGGATGAAGTAATGGCCAGGATTTCTAATGTGGATATCATCATCTCGGAGGGTTACAAAAGAAATAATAAGCCAAAAATAGAAGTCTTTCGCTCTACAGTTCACGAAGCGCCGCTTTGCACCGGCGAGGATAACTTAATTGCATTTGTGAGCGATATAGTCTTGGATTTGGGGGTTCCTGTGTTCTCTCTAAATGATTATGCCGGGATAGCCGCTTTGATTGAGCGCCGCTTCTTATTGTAAACTAGCCGCAGCTTCGCAAGCTAGATTTCTGTGTTTTTATTAGGTTACTATTGCCCTCACCAAGCTTTGCCAATTCCCCTCCTTTGGAGGGGTGGCGCAAAGCGCCGGGGTGGTTTCCCTACAAGCGACCACCCCGCCCTGTCGGGCACCCCTCCATTAGAGGGGAATTGTTTGTAGCCCTTGGTGCTGCTTCTGCCTTAGTATTTTGCTTATGCCCTCACCCTAACCCTCTCCCAGAGGGAGAGGGGATTTATGGGGGAGAGGGGATTTATAGGGGAGAGGGGATTTATGGGGGAGAGGGGAATTGATTGTAATTCCCCTCCCAAGGAGGGGTGGCGCAAAGCGCCGGGGTAATTCCCCTCCTTTGGAGGGGTGGCGCAAAGCGCCGGGGTGGTTTCCCTGGAAATTAGGCAAAGCTATTAATTATAGGCATTAGCAAAACATATGCTCTTGCCGCCCCATCTTCTGCAGGATAAGCTGTGCTGTTAGAGAATAAAATAACAAAAGAAAATACGCCAGTTAGCTTTCTCCGAGCCTGCTTGCCTAAAGGTCAACCTATGGCGTGCAGGCCCTGGGTCAACAGACCTGCGGGGTGCGGGATGGAAACGCCTGCGCCTCCTCAACGGAAAGGAGAGTGTAGCCATTTTTTTGTGTCTACGTCTGCCTTTTCGGGCAGATTTTTTGTTGATATTTGACAGGGAGGGTCTTTTTTGACAAAAGATACGCATGAGGGTAAAGTAATGTCTCTGATGGACCATTTGGAGGATTTGCGTAAGCGTCTGATTATCTGCTGCATTGCTGTATTACTGGCTGCTATCTTTTCTTTTATGTACGTTGATCAAATCCGCATCCTGCTTACCCGTCCCGTGGGCGACTTGGTTTACCTTAATTTAATGGAAGCGGTCACGACTAATATCAGGCTTGCTTTCATCTCCGGATTTTTTCTTTCGCTCCCGGTAATTTTCTATCAAATTTGGTGCTTTGTCCTTCCGGGTCTTTATCGGCATGAACGACGGGCAGTTTTTTGGATTTCCGTTTTATCTTTGCTTTTCTTTGCTATGGGGGTCACGTTCGCTTTTTTGGTGGTCTTACCGTTCTCAGTCCGTTTCCTCTTGGGTTTTGCCGATTACCAGTTGCAGCCGATGATTTCTTTTAACAGCTATATTTCTTACAGCCTAGGGCTTCTGATAGGTTTTGGCTTAGTTTTTGAGATGCCGGTTGCCGTGCTTATTCTCGCGAAGCTTGGTATTGTTTCCGCTGAATTTTTGGCAAAAAACCGGATGTACGCAATGATTATTATTTTTATCCTTGCCGCTATCTTTACTCCGCCGGATGTGATATCACAGCTCCTGATGGGAGCTCCCATGACGCTTCTCTATGAGCTTTCCATTTTAATGGCGCGTTTTGTGCGCCCTCGAGTCAAGGAGCTTATACCCGAGCAGTAGGGTTAGCATTTAGATGTCTGGTAAAAGGGAGGTGAGAAGATGCTTGGAAGAATCGGCCCCCCGGAATTACTGGTGATTTTGGGTTTGGTTCTGGTGCTCTTTGGTCCGAAAAAACTTCCGGAAATTGGTCGTTCATTTGGAAAGGGATTAAAAGAATTTAGACAAGCCACTAAAGAAATTAAAGAAAGTGTTGATCTTGGGGATGAGGATACAGCGGGCACAAAAGAAGCTTAAGTGTTATTGGGGGTGGCGGTGTGGCTAGTTTAGCGGACAAGTTCGGCAGACAAATCAGTTATCTGCGCATTTCCGTGATCGATCGCTGTAACTTGAACTGTTTTTACTGCATGCCTGTGGCAAGCGGCTGCAGGCGCATCATGGGAGATGAGTTGAATTTGGACGAAATTATTCGCATTGTCCGTGCCGCTGCCGTTTGCGGAATCAGCAAAATTCGACTCACAGGCGGAGAGCCTCTGCTTCGACCCGATCTTGTGCGGATAGTGAAAAATATCTCCGCTATTCCCGGTATCACCGACATCTCCCTCACTACAAACGGTCTGTTGCTGCCTAAATTGGCTCGCCCACTGGCGGTCGCCGGGTTAAACAGGGTCAATATCAGCCTAGATTCACTGCAAAGCGAAGTGTTCCGCCGCATTACCAGGGGCGGCGAGCTGGAAGATGCGATTGCCGGTTTGCAGGCTGCATACGAGGCGGGGTTGACGCCTGTAAAAATTAATGCGGTGCTGCTTAAAGGGATAAATGACGGCGAAGTTGCTGATTTTGCCAGACTTACACTTGAGCGGGATATTCATGTGCGCTTCATCGAGTTTATGCCGATTAGCGGAGATAGCCACAACTGGAAAAAGCATTATCAACCAATAGATACAGCGATAAAACTGTGTGCGCAAGTAGCTCCGTTAATCGAAGCTGATTCCCCTGCAAACGGCGGTCCTGCTCGCTATTTTCGTTTAAAAGGAGGTAAAGGCAAGCTTGGTTTTATTTCTCCTTTGAGCCGGCACTTTTGCAGTCAGTGCAACCGCCTGCGCGTAACAGCCCAAGGCAAGTTGCGCGCCTGTCTCTTTAGCCAAGAAGAGATCGATCTGCGCCCGCTGCTTGGACAAGAGGTCGAAGTGATCCGCGCTTTTTCTCAGGCGCTGACCGCCAAACCGGATCCTACCCGCCTTGATTCTGACCCGCTGGTACGATGTCAGCCAAATTCTTTTGGCATGGTGTCGATAGGAGGATAGAACTGAATATATTTACGGAAGGAGTATGCAGCTTGCGTGAAGTGCCGATTGAAAAGGCAGTAGGGATGGTTTTGGCTCACGACCTGACAAAAATTGTGCCGGGAGAATTTAAAGGAAGCTTGTTTAAAAAAGGGCATATTATCAAAAAGCATGATTTGCCTGAGTTGTTAAATATCGGTAAACGACATATCTACATCCTGGACTTAAAGGAAGGCCAGCTTCACGAAGATGACGCCGCGCTGCGCCTTGCGTCTGCGCTCTGCGGTCAAGGTATGACAGTGGCCAAACCATCTGAAGGAAGAGTCAATCTTAACGCTGCCGCAGACGGAGTCTTCCGTTTAAAAAAAGATGTGCTTTTCCGGATAAATAGCTTGGACGATTTGGCGATAGCTACAATCCATAGTTATATGCCGGTCGCAAAAGGGGCGCAAGTAGCAGGCGTTCGCGCAGTGCCATTAGTCGTTGACGAGTATATAATCAGCCAAGTTGAAAGACTGGCAAGTTTGTCTGCCCCGGTGATGGAGGTTGCCGCCTACCAAGAACTGACTGTTGGCGTGGTTACCACAGGCAGTGAGGTGTATCATCAAAGGATTGCCGACAGATTTACTCCGGTGGTGCGGGAGAAAATTTCACGTTTTCCGTCAGTCTTGCTCGGGCAACGCGTTGCAAACGATGACAAGGAGATGATTAAAGCCGCTATTCTTGAGCTTGTCGCCTTAGGTTCGCAAATCATTATCGTAACCGGTGGAATGTCGGTTGATCCTGATGACCGTACTCCTGCAGCTATTCGTGCCAGCGGCGCTGAGATTGTGACTTATGGCACGCCGGTGCTTCCCGGTTCGATGTTGATGCTTGCCTATCTTGGCCATGTACCTGTGCTTGGGCTGCCCGGCTGTGCCATGTATAACAGTACCACCGTTTTTGATCTGATTCTGCCGCGGCTTTTTACAGGTGAAAGGCTGAAAAAAGAGCATTTCGCCGAAATGGCGGTAGGTGGACTTTGCGCCAACTGCGAGCCTTGTCGCTTTCCTCACTGTCACTTTGGCAAACACTGAAAGGACTGCCATGATTTCATACGATGACGCCGTTAAGCTGATACTATCTATTGCCGGCCCGTCTCAAAGCGTGCAGAAACCTCTGCAAGAAGCGCTAGGGTACGCGTTGGCTCGCAATATTTATGCCGCTTTGGATCAACCGCCTTTTCACCGCTCGCCATTGGACGGTTTCGCTTTCCGTGCAGCCGATACCGCAGGAGCCCAACCTCACAGTCCGACAGAGTTTAACGTGATAGGATATATCCCTGCCGGAACAGTTTTTGATACTCCCTTAAAACAGGGGGAGGCAGTACGCATCTTTACCGGGGCAATGCTTCCCCTTGGCGCAGACGCGGTGGCAGCTCAAGAAAAAGTTTTTTATCACGACAATTCCTTGTTTCTTGAACGGCAGTATAGCGTAGGAGAAAATGTTGCGCGGGCGGGAGAGGATGTGCTGTGCGGTAGTTTGCTTTTAACCGCCGGCTCACTGCTTGGACCGGCTGAGCTGGGATTAATCGCCTCACAGGGAATAAGCGACTTACCCGTCTATCCTAGGCCACGCGTGGCGATCTTAACGTTTGGCAGTGAGCTGTTAGAAATTAGCGATTCCTTGTCAGTCGGCAAAATCTATAACAGCAACCGCTACCTTTTAGAAGCACTTGTAAGTCGTACCGGCGCAATCCCGGATTATCGCGGAAAAATTTCGGATGAGAGGGATGAATTGGCACAAGCCATCGTCTGGGCTTGCCAAGAAGCCGATTTTGTGCTGACTACCGGCGGTGTTTCAGTCGGCGACCATGACCTGACGCCTGCGGCGGTGGCGGCCAGCGGCGCCGAAATACTTTTTCATCGTGTGGCGATCAAGCCGGGCACACCGGCGTTGGCGGCAAGATTTGGTAACAAAATAATTTTTTCCCTCTCGGGAAATCCAGCCGCCGCTTTGGTTACTTTTCTCCAGTTTGTGCTTCCTGCTCTCCAACTGGCACGAGGAATTGATTGGCGTCAGCAAGTTGTAAAGGCAGTTATTACAAAATCATTTCCCAGAAAAAAGGACCAGACCCGCTTTCTCGCCGCAAACACTATTTTCAGCGGCGGCCGCTTTGTCAGCGAGCCGCAAAGCATACAAAAATCCGGTGTAATTAGTTCTTTTCGAGGGGTTAATTCGCTCATCATCGTTCCGCCCGGCCTGGGCGAGCTTGCCGCTGATAGTATGGCAGATGTCCAGCTGTTTCCGCAAATCTTTGATAACTTGCCTTTTACGGGCAGAGAACAATAAGAGAATGAATGTTTTTGGGGGGTAAAAGCAAATGTTTTTCGGTCCTTTCGGTTTGCTGGAGTTGTTGTTGATTTTCGTGCTCTTGGTCTTTGTTTTCGGCTCAAAGCGTCTTGGTCAAGCAGCGCGAGGCTTGGTGCAGGGGTTTACCTCCATGCAGGATGCAGTTCAGGAAGAAACGACAAAGACAAAAGAGAAAAATGCCGGCAAGCCTTGAGGCCGGGAAAAGAGAGGGTGCGCAAAAGACAATTTGTTAGCTGAAAACTGATAAGGAGGTGAGCATAGATGTTTGGACGAATCGGCACGCAGGAGCTGTTACTGATACTCGCTTTAGTGTTAATTATTTTCGGACCGCGGAAGCTGCCGGAAATTGGCAGATCGTTGGGCAGAGGGCTGAAAGAGTTTAAACAGGCCGCGCTGGAGCTAAGAGAAAGCGTGAACATTGAAGAAGAAAAGGAACAAGCGCCTCAGGAAAAAAATCCCGTGAATTAGGCGGAACTTTGCCGAGCGGAATATTTTGTGTTTTTGCCGGTGATTCAGCCAAGCAGTCGTTGCGTAGAGTAGCATAACGTGTCAATATATGGATAAATATTGACTATAACAATTATCTGGCGACAGGCTTCCCATCGATTATCCTTTGTGTTAGACTTTAAAACGATAGGTGTGGGTTCTGTGGCAAGAAGCACACTATTGTTGTGCCCGGAGCAGTGCTTCGGGTTTTTTTATTGGGAAATTATTTTAGGTATTGCATACTCACCCAGCTGCTTTGTTCGCACGTTTTTGCACGCTTCAGTATTCTGTGAAAGCCTGCAATTCACTGAAAGAAAGTCATTCCCCTCCTGTGGAGGGGTGGCGCAAAGCGCCGGGGTGGTTTCCTCCGATGGAGGGGTGGCGCAAAGCGCCGGGGTGGTTTCCTCCGATGGAGTTTCTGTCTTTTAGCGACTTGTGTTTTGAGAGTTTGTTGTGGCGGTATGCGACCACCCCGCCCTTGCGGGCACCCCTCCAGGGGAGGGGAATTAGCGTCTTTTTTATGGCTTTTTGCTCAGAGATGAACACCTCTTGCAATACTTTTCACTTATACCTAAAAGAACTGCCTATAAGGCATTAAGTGTTTAGCTGCAGGAGTTGCTCAGTAAAAATAGAATTGTGAAGAGAGTAACACCCCTGCTTGTCAGGGCATATTGTGCGCCGTTATAAGTCAGACGGTGAGCGCACAGTCGGATTGGATGTTGCGCTGGGGAGGTGAGGCAGGAGAGGGAAAAATCGTTTATTTATTTAAACAAAATGGAGGTGAAAAAATGACTACAAGATGGATGCTTTTTGACCAGCAGCGCTGCTTTGGCTGCAATGCCTGCGTCGTCGCCTGCCAGCAGG